>Ga0207884_1000018_pt1 | contig 277945 bp, 260 predicted proteins | sample MalvirmetaMSP144_FD_184236 | JGI IMG/M metagenome (GOLD analysis project Ga0207884, IMG submission 184236) | Marine viral communities from the Deep Pacific Ocean - MSP-144 (SPAdes) | ecosystem: Environmental > Aquatic > Marine > Oceanic | place: Pacific Ocean | collected 2011-07-08 | reverse complement strand
GGCGTGAACAATCGGATCAAGGTGATCAAGCGCATGGCCTACGGCTATCGCGACGTTGATTACTTCTTCCTGAAGATCAAAGCCGCCTTCCCCGGAAATGCGCGATGAACCTTTTTTTATGCCCATTTTTTGTTGACGCCGTAAAGCGGTATACACTGCCGATCCACACCGTAATGAGAAAGCAGCGTGCGCGACAGCTTCCTGGAAGGGTTTTCCGTTACCGCACGCCTCAGCGGGTGGGTCGCGCTGTTGTTGTTCATCGCTGCGCTGCTCTACGCCCCTAACGCCGGCGACGACTTTCTCTTCGACGATACCCCGGCCCTCAGCGGCAATCAGCTGGTACAGATTTCCGGTGAGCGCTTTGACGAATGGCGTACCGCCGCCTTCAGTTCCAGTGCCGGCCCGCTGAGCCGCCCCCTGACCATGGTGACGTTTGCCCTGCAGCACGCCCTCGAGGGCGGCTTCAGCGCCCGCTCGCTCAAGCTGGGCAACATCGTGATTCACCTCGTTATTGCTGGCCTGCTGTTCTTGCTGTTCCGCGCGCTGCTTGCGGCGCTGGTGGCCCAGGGCAAACTGCGCTGTGATCCCGGCTGGGTGGCGGCGCTTGCCATGGGGTTCTGGCTGCTGCACCCCCTGCATGTGTCTACGGTGTTGTATGCGGTGCAGCGTATGGCGCAGCTGTCCACGCTGTTCACGGTGCTGGGGCTGTTGTTGTTCGTGCGCTGGCGCTCCCGCTGGGCCGCGCGCGGCGCCAGCCCGCAGGAGGTGGTTGCGGCGGCACTGTGGCTGCTGCTGGTCACGGTGTTCGCGGTGCTCAGCAAGGAAAACGGGGCGCTGTTGCTGTGGTTGCTGCCGGCGGTGGAAGTGGCGGTGTACCGCGGTCGCTGGGCCGGCCAGCTGCGGTCGCCGCTGGCGGCTGCCGGCTGGGTGCTGTTGCTGTTGCCGCTTGTAGCGATTGCATTGATTTTCTGGTTCGCGCCCGAGACGTTTCTGGGTGGCTATGCCCAGCGCAATTTCACCCTCGAGGAGCGGTTGCTGACGCAGGGGCGGGTGCTGTGGCAGTACGTCAGCTGGATTGTCTGGCCCAATATCCTGAGCATGGGCTTCCAGCACGATGACGTGGCGCTGTCGACCGGCTGGCTGCAGCCTGTGTCCACACTGCTTGCTGTGGCGGGTTGGGCGTCGGTGCTTGTCGTCGCCGTCTGGCGGCGCGCACGCTGGCCTCTGCTTCTGTTGGCAGTTCTGGTGTACCTCGTGGGCCACAGCATGGAGTCCAGCTTTCTCGCACTGGAGATGGTCTACGAACATCGCAACTATTTGCCCAGTATCGGCATTTGCCTGTTGCTGGGCGTCGCCTTTGCCAGTCTGCTCGATCGCCTGCCAGCGCCGCGCCGTGTGCCGGCGCTGCTGGCGCTGTTCGCCGTGTTTGCGCTGCTGCTGGGTTTGCGGGGCAACACCTGGTCTGATGATCTCACACTGTCGCGCACCAACCTGGCCCGTCATCCCGAGTCCGTACGCTCCAATTACTTCTACGGTAATGCGCTGCTGCGCCAATATCGGCTGCGGAATGAGCTGGGGCTCACCGAAGCGGATGCAAAGGCGAGTCTGGCGGTCGGCCGACACTACATGGAACTGATGCATCAGCGTGACCCAGCAGATCTCGGTGCGCTGGTGATGCTCTATTACCTGGATAGCCTCTTCTTTCCCGAGCTGGGTGCGCAAACCGACTGGCTGTCGGCCCTGCACGCCGCGCTGCCGGGTCGGGTGCTGAAAGCCTCCGACAGGAATGCGCTACAGGTGCTGGCGGAATGCATGGGCGATGGCAAGTGCGCCACGCAGGACGAGGAAGTGGAGCGGCTGTTTGCCGCGTTGGGGCGCTACTCGCTCACCCCCACGGACCTTGACAGCCTGCGTTACACCTACCTGCAGGCGCGTGGTGCGCCCCCCGAGGAGTTGCTTGCTGCCCTGAAAGCGGCGCTGGCTCGCTTGCCCGGCCAGCTGGCCTACTATCCCTACCTCATCGCCCGCTACAGTGAAGTTGGCGATGCCGAGGGTGTCTTGCGCTCGATAGGGGAGTGGATGCACTACGACAGCCGTCGGCGCCAGCTGCCGTTACAGCGCCAGGTCGTTGCGGGGGCAGGCCAATGATGTCCGGGTACGCTGCAAGGCTTTGCCTGTTCGGGATGTTTGGCCTGCTGCTTGCCGCAACAGCGTGGCTTTATGCGCCGGGTATTCACGGCCCGGTCTTGCTGGATGACCGCACCAGTGTGACCTTGCTGGAGACCGATGTGGATTCTCGGCAACGCGTGGAGCAGGTGTTCGGGGATGGTTCCGGGCCGCTGGGAAGGCCGGTCACCATGGCGACCTTCGTCGCCGAGCGGGCCTTTGTTGGCGATGATGTGCGCTGGAGCAAGGCCATCAATATCGGCCTGCACCTGCTGAATGGGCTCCTGTTGGCCTGGCTGATCCATCGCCTGTTGGGTGCAGCCGATTATGCGCGTGTTATGGCAGTGGCGCTGCTGGCGGCAGGCCTGTGGCTGGTGTCGCCGCTGTGGGTGAGTACGGTGCTGTATGCGGTGCAGCGTATGGCCATGCTGGCCTGTACATTGATGTTGCTCGCGCTCATCGCCTATACCTACTGGCGCGAGCGCTACAGCGCAGGCGAGAAGGGCATACTGCGCTTTGCGCTGGTGATTGTCTGCGCCACCCTGGCGGTATTCGCCAAGGAAAATGGTGTCGTTGTGCTGCCGGTTTTGCTGCTGTTGGAGTTGCTCTGGTTCGGCTGTCGTCGAGGTGACCGTGTCGACCAGAGGATGCTCTACCAGGTGTTGGGTGCCCTGGTGTTGGGCGGCGTGTTCGTGATCGCTGTGTTTGCCCTGGCGCCCGAGCGCTTTCTGGCGCACTACGCGCTGCGCGAGTTTACGCTGGTGGAACGGCTGCTGACCCAGAGCCGGATTCTCTGGGATTATCTGGGGCAACTGGTCTGGCCGGACGTCGCCCGCATGGGGCTGTACCATGACGATGTCGTGCTATCGCGGTCAATAATGAGCCCCATTACCACGCTCCATGCGCTAGTGGCCTGGTGTGCGGCGCTGCTGCTTGCCGCCGCAATCTCTCGCTTCGCCCTGGGCCGGCGGGTGGCGTTCTGCCTGCTCCTGTTCCTGGTCGGGCACAGCGTCGAGTCCACCGTGCTGCCGTTGGAGCTGTATTTCGAGCACCGCAATTACTTTCCCGGTATTGCTGTCTTCCTCCTCTTGGCGCTGCTGCTGGCCGAACTGGCACGGCGTTGGCGTGTGGTCGCCCGACCGGTGATGGCCTATCTTGCCCTTGCACTGCTGATGTTGAGCTTCAATACCAGCTCCCAGGTGGAAATCTGGGCAAACAGCTACCTGCTGCGCTTCAATCAGATCAGTGCGCACCCGGCGTCTTTTCGCGCCAATACCGATATGGCGGTGATGTATGCGCAAGCGGGCAGCCTCGAGCGGGCGCTGGTGTATTCCGCCCAGGCCCATGCACACTCCCCGGAGCGGGACGGCGATCATTACCTGCGCAATCTCGCGCTCAGCTGCATGGCCGGTCGGCCGTTGCCGGCGTCAGAGGGGACCATCGCCAGTGCTCTGGATGCGCCCCGCCCACTGAGTTCCGTGGCCACCCTGCATGTGCTGGTGCAGATGCTGCAGAACGAGCAGTGTGTGCAGTTGGACCGCCTTGCAATCGCGGATGCCTTTGCGAGCGTGTATCTGCGCCCGGAGGCCGGTGCCACGGCGTCGGCGAATATCTACGCCCTGCTCGCAGTGCTGGAAAATGCCCTCGGACGTTATGCCAATGCCTATGAATACACTGCGCAGTTTCTTGCGCAGGCGCCGGGTACGCCACGCGGCCTGTTAATGCAGCTGCATTTCAGTACGGCATTGGGTAAAGTGAGTGAGGCTGAAGCGTTGCAGCGACAGCTGTTGACACTGCAGGCGGCGGGGGCGTTAACCGTCTCAGATCAAGAAACCCTCGCGCTCTACCTGGAGGCAGACTAGTTGCGAATTTCCATTGTGATACCCGCCAGGAATGAGCAACAGGGGCTGGCACCGCTGCTACCGCGCCTCCGTAGCCTGTACCCCGATGCCGAACTGATCGTCGTCAACGACGGCTCGGAGGATGACACGGCTGCGGTCGCCCGCAGTGCCGGCGCCACGGTCGTATCCCACCCCTACCCCAAGGGCAACGGCGCCGCGGTGAAGTCAGGTGCGCGAGCGGCGACGGGGGATGTGCTGGTCTTCCTGGACGGCGACGGCCAGCACGACCCGGCGGACATCGCCAGCCTGCTCGCCACCATGGCGGAGGGCTATGACATGGTGGTGGGTGCGCGTTCGGGCCGGTCATCCCAGGCCAGTATTGCGCGCTGGAGCGCCAACACACTGTACAACCGTCTGGCGAGTTGGATGGTAAACCGGCGCATTGATGACCTCACCTCGGGGTTTCGTGCGGTAAACCGGCGCAAGTTTCTCAGCTTCCTGTATCTCCTGCCCAACGGCTTCAGCTACCCCACGACCTCGACCATGGCCTTCTTTCGCGCCGGTTATTCCGTCGGTTTTGTACCCATTGCGGTAGAGCAGCGCGTCGGCAAAAGCCATATCAGTCCGCTGCGCGACGGGGTGCGGTTTTTTCTCATCATCTTCAAGATCGGTACGCTCTATTCACCGCTGAAAGTCTACTTTCCGCTGTCGGTACTGCTGGCCGGCCTGGGCATGGCCAATTATCTGTTGGGCGCGTTTGGCAGCGGTTTATTGCGCTTCAGCAATATGAGCTCGCTGTTGCTGTTGGCGGGTCTGGTGGTGTTTTTCATTGGCCTCCTGTCCGAGCAGCTCACCAACCTGCAGTACAAGGATATCGATCACGACCTCGACTGAGCGGGCCGCTGTCAGGGGATGTGCAGCGCCAGGGTTTCTTTCACCTGCTCCATCACCACGTAGCTGGTCGATTCCTGCACCCCGGGCAGGGTAAGCAGTGTTTCGCCCAGGAACGCGCGATACGCATTCATGTCAGCAACGCGCGCCTTGATCAGGTAGTCGAAATTGCCGGAGACGAGGTAGCACTCCTGAACTTCGGGTAGTTCGAAGGCGCTGCGTTTGAATTCCTCGAAAATATCCTGTGAGCTGCGGCTCAGGCGGATCTGCACAAACACAACCAGCCCTGCATCGAGCTGTTCCGGGTCCAGGATGGCCTGGTAGCCACGGATGATGCCCTCGCGCTCCAGCCGTTTGATGCGCTCCTTGCAGGGTGTGGTGCTCAGGCCAACCTGGCGAGCGAGCTCTGCGTAGCTGGTGCGTGCATCCTGTTGCAGCAGCCGCAGCAGGCGCCGGTCGGTGCGGTTGAGGTTCTGAAGCCGTGCTTTCATTGTGCTCACTCGCTACTGTGGTTATATGCAGCTGATCGGCTGACTACCGGCGGTTCTATATTGGTCGATACGCCTGAAGATATATAAAAATATAGCGGAAATAACTGCTTATGTGGCAAAAATACATGAGAAAAGTCTTTTTTCCCCCGTTAGCATGCCGGTCAAATGAACCCGTCGCTGGAGAGCGCACACATGCTGATTGGCGTACCGAAGGAAATCAAGAACCACGAGTACCGCATTGGCCTCACGCCGGCGGGCGTGCGTGAACTGGTGCACGATGGTCACCGCGTACTGGTGGAACAGGACGGTGGTGAACCCATCGGTTTCGACGACGGCCAGTATCGCGAGGCGGGGGCAGAGATCGTCGCCGGTGCCGAGGCGATCTTTGCCGAGGCGGAGATGATCATCAAGGTCAAGGAGCCGCAGCCCGTCGAGTGCCGGATGTTGCGCCCCGGCCAGCTGCTGTTCACCTACCTGCACCTGGCGCCGGATCCTGAGCAGGCGAAGGCCCTGTTGGCCTCAGGCGCCACCTGTATCGCCTATGAAACCGTGACTTCCGCGGGTCGCGGGCTGCCTCTGTTGGCGCCGATGAGTGAAGTGGCGGGCCGCATGGCCATCCAGGCCGGTGCGCACAACCTGGAGAAGGCCCAGGGCGGCAACGGCATGCTGCTGGGTGGCGTGCCAGGCGTGGAACCTGCGCAGGTGCTTATCATCGGTGGCGGCGTGGTCGGCATCAACGCGGCGCGGATGGCGATGGGTATGGGGGCGGATGTGACACTGCTGGACCGCGATCTCAACCGGCTCAAGGAACTGGATATGCTGTTTGGTGGGCGCCTGAAGACGGTGTACTCGACCAAGGAAGCACTGGAGCGCTATGCCCTGCAGGCCGATCTGGTCGTGGGTGCGGTGCTGATTCCCGGCGCATCAGCGCCCAAGCTGATCAGCCGCGAGCTGGTAGCGGGAATGAAGAAGGGCGCGGTCATGGTCGACGTGGCCATCGATCAGGGTGGCTGTTTTGAGACCAGCCGGCCCACCACGCATCAGGAGCCTACCTACGTGATCGAGGGTGTCGTGCACTACTGCGTGGCGAACATGCCCGGCGGTGTGGCCAGAACCTCCACCATGGCGCTGACCAATGCAACATTGCCCTACGCGGTGCAGCTGGCGCGTCACGGCGTGCGCGCCGCGCTGGAGAAGGACGAGCATCTGCGCAACGGCCTGAACGTGCACGCCGGGCAGGTGACGCATGCGGCGGTCGCGGAAGCGCTGGGCTACGACTTTATCGCCCCGATGACGGCATTGGGCCGCTGAGTCGCGGGCTTGTCCGCTTGCGGCCGACCCGCAGCCGCAGGGTGTATCAGCCGCCGTATTTGGCCTTCGCCTCGCGGCGGCGCGCGTGCAGCACCGGCTCGGTGTAGCCGCTGGGCTGCGCACAGCCCTCCAGCACCAGTTCCAGTGCCGCCTGGAAGGCTACACTGTCGGCGAAGTTCGGCGCCATGGGGCGGTAGGCCGGGTCGCCGGCATTCTGCTGGTCGACCACCGCTGCCATACGCTCCATGGTCTCCCGTACCTGGGCTTCACTGCACACGCCGTGGCGCAGCCAGTTGGCAATATGCTGGCTTGAAATACGCAGGGTCGCGCGATCTTCCATCAGCCCGACGTTGTGGATGTCGGGCACCTTGGAGCAGCCCACGCCCTGATCGATCCAGCGCACGACATAGCCGAGAATGCCCTGGGCATTGTTGTCCAGCTCCCGCTGGATGTCCCCGGCGCTCAGGCCAGCGGCGCCCTTCAGGGGAATGCGCAGGATGTCATCCAGCGACGCCCGCGGGCGTGATTTGAGCGCTTCCTGGCGCTGTGCCACGTCAATGCTGTGGTAGTGCGTGGCATGCAGGGTCGCCGCTGTAGGGGAGGGCACCCAGGCGGTGCTCGCACCGGCACTGGGGTGCGCGACCTTGGCCTGCAGCATGTCCGCCATGAGGTCGGGCATCGCCCACATGCCCTTGCCGATCTGCGCCTTGCCCTGCAAGCCGCAGGCGAGGCCTGTGTCCACGTTCCAGTCTTCGTAGGCGTTGATCCAGGGCTCCTGTTTCATGGCGCCCTTGGGCGTCATGGCCCCGGCTTCCATGCTGGTGTGGATCTCGTCGCCGGTGCGGTCAAGGAAGCCGGTGTTGATGAAGACCAGGCGCTGGCGGGCCCGTTCGATACAGGCTTTCAGGTTGACGGTGGTGCGGCGCTCCTCGTCCATGATGCCGAGTTTGATGGTGTGGCGCGCGAGGCCCAGGGCGTCTTCAATGCGATCAAACAGGGTGCAGGTGAAGTCGACCTCGTCCGGGCCGTGCATTTTCGGTTTGACGATGTAGATGCTGCCCTGGCGCGAGTTGCGCAGGGTGCCTGTGCCACGCAGGTCATGCAGGGCAATCATGGCGGTGAACATGCCGTCCATGATGCCCTCCGGGATCTCCCTGCCCGTGGCGTCGAGAATGGCGTCGCTGGTCATCAGGTGCCCCACATTGCGCACAAACATCAGGCTGCGGCCCGGTAGCACGCGTTCACTGCCATCCGGCGCGGTGAACACGCGGTCCGGGTTGAGGCGGCGGGTCAAAGTCTGCTCGCCCTTGCGGAACACGTCTTCGAGGTCGCCGCGCATCAGGCCCAGCCAGTTGCGATAGACCAGGATCTTGTCCGCCGCATCCACCGCGGCGATGGAGTCCTCGCAGTCCTGGATGGTGGTCAGCGCCGCCTCCAGCACCACGTCCTTGACGCCAGCGGGGTCGCTGGCACCGATGGGGCTCAGTGGGTCGATGAGAATTTCGATGTGCAGGCCGTTGTGCCGCAGCAGGATGCTGGTGGGCGCATTGCCTTCGCCCTGGTAGCCGCGAAACTGTGCCGGCGTCGCCAGCGAACTGATCTGGCCGCCGCTCAGCACCACCTGCAGTGCACCGTTCACCACGGTGTACGCCGTCGCCTGGCTGTGATCGCCTGTCGACAGCGGACAATGGGTGTTAAGGAAGTGCTTGGCCCACGCGATCACGCGTTCGCCGCGCACAGGATTGTAGCCACCGGCGCGCTCAGCGCCGCCCTCTTCGGGAATCACATCCGTGCCGTAGAGGGCGTCGTAGAGGCTCCCCCAGCGGGCGTTGGCCGCGTTCAGCGCGTAGCGCGCATTCATGACCGGCACGACCAGTTGGGGCCCCGCCAGGGTGGCGACCTCCGGGTCGACGTTCTCGGTGCTGATGGCGAAGTTCGCGGGCTCCGGCAGCAGATAGCCAATGGCTTCCAGAAAGGCCTTGTACTCTGCACGGTCGTAGTCGGGCCCGGGGTTGGCCCGGTGCCAGCTGTCAATCTGTTCCTGCAGGCTGGCGCGGGTCGCCAGCAGGTCTCGATTGCGCGGTGCAAGGTCGCGTACGATGGCGTCGAGGCCTTGCCAGAACTGCTCCGGGCTGACCCCGGTGCCGGGGGCAATGTCCTGCTCCAGAAGGCTGTGCAGGCCTGCGTCGATGTGCAGGCCACCTTCAGTGATGCGCTCGCTCATGGGGCTTCATTCCTCTGACTGCGGGGCGCGCCATGCGCCCACCGGAAAAAGTGCTAGTCTACGGTGAGCAGGCTTAATTTATCCAATTTATCGTTTTTATCGCGGTCATTCCCTTCCTGAATGATCTGGTGTGGCTGCACGCCTGACCCTCTCATTCAGGGTAACGGTGGCTGGTTGTCCATCTCCCGCGCTGTATCGGCGATCAGTTTGCGCAGCCAGCGGTTGGCGGGATTGTGTTGCAGGAGCGGACTCCAGGCCATTTTCAACTCCAGCGGCGGGATATCCAGCGGCGGCTCCCGCAACACGACCCGGGGATTGTTGCGCTTGAGCAGGGCGGCCCGCGTGGGCAGGGTGACAATCAGGTCGTTCTGCTCCGCCAGCGTCATGGCCGCCTGGTAGTGGCGGGTAAACACGCGAATCTGGCGCTTCTTCCCGAGCCTCGCGAGTGCGCTGTCCACCCAGCCCAGACGCTGCACGTCGTCGGGGTCGACACCGACGCCGACACCCATGCCGGTCTTGCTCACCCAGATGTGCTTGGCCTGCAGGTAGTTTTCCAGGGTGAAGTCGTCAAGCACCGGGTTTTCCGGGCTCAGCAGGCAGGAAAAGCTGTCATTCCAGAGGTGGATCTGGTGAAAGGACTGCGGCATCGAATCGAACCGGTTGATCACCATGTCGACCTTGCCGCGCTCCACATCCAGGAAGCTGACATCGGAGGGAGTCATGATGTCCAGGGTCAGGCCCGGTGCCTGCAGTCGCAATTTGCCCAGCACCGCCGGCAGCAGGGTGGATTCCGCGTAGTCACTGGCCATGATGCGGAACACCCGCTGCGCCTGCTCGGGCGCAAAGGCGGAGCGTGGCTGTACCGCCTGTTCAATATTCATCAGCACTTCGCGCACCTGTGGCTCCAGTTCCAGCGCGCGTTCGGTGGGTGTCATGCCATCGGAGGTGCGTACCAGCAGGGGGTCGTCGAACAGGTCCCGCAGGCGGCGCAAGCCGTTGCTCATGGCGGGTTGCGAGAGGTTTAACTGGTGAGCAGCCTGGGTCACGTTGCGTTCGCGCAGCAGGGCGTCCAGATAGACCAGCAGATTGAGGTCGATACGGTTCAGTTTGGTCGACATGCAATATTCACCCAAGGAATGGTGGGGATGCGATTGATAGATTGTGAAAATTATAGTCCTTTCGCTAAAATTGCCAAGTCACACCGGGCGCCCCTGCGCGACGGTTTTGGCCCCGATCATCACCCGGACCGACGAGGACACCATCATCATGAGCAGCTACCGCGCCCCGATTGAGGACATGACGTTTCTGATTGACGAGGTGTTGGACGTGGGGCAAGCCCTGGGTTCACTGCCGGCCTTCGAGGAACTCGGCGTGGGTCCGGACCTGAGCACGGCACTGCTCGACGAGGGTGCCCGGCTCGCCGCCGATGTGCTGGCGCCGTTGCGGCGCGTGGGTGACGAACATCCTGCGACCTGCAGCGACGGTGCCGTCACCCTGAGCCCGGGTTACGGCGAGGCCCTGCAACAGCTGGGCGCCGGGGGTTGGATGGGCATCTCCTCGGACCCGGTCTACGGCGGTCAGGGCCTGCCGGAACTCTATGCGACAGCAGCTTGCGAGATGTGGAACAGCGCCAACCTGGCTTTCGGTCTGGCGCCCATGCTCAGCTCGGGCGCGGCGCTTGCGATTCACGCCCATGCCAGCGAAGAACTGAAACAGCGCTACCTGCCCAAGATGCATTCCGGTGAGTGGGCCGGCACCATGAACCTGACCGAGTCCGGTGCCGGATCCGACCTTGGCGTCATGAAAACCCGTGCGGTGCCGGAGGGTGACCACTACCGCATTCACGGGCAGAAGATCTACATCACCTGGGGTGACCACGATGCCACCGACAACATCATTCACCTGGTGTTGGCCAAGTTGCCCGATGCCCCCGAGGGCAGCCGCGGCATCTCCCTGTTCCTGGTGCCCAAGTTCCTGGTGAACGAAGACGGCAGCCTGGGGGCGCGCAACGATGTCTACCCGGTGTCCACCGAGCATAAACTGGGCATTCATGGCAGTCCGACCTGCGTGATGGCCTTTGGCGATAACGAAGGCGCCCTGGGCTACCTGGTCGGTGAGGAAAACCGCGGCCTGGCCTGCATGTTCACGATGATGAACGAAGCCCGTCTCAAAGTGGGTGTACAGGGTCTGGGCGCTGCAGAGGGTGCCTACCAGAAGGCGGTTGCCTACGCGCGGGAGCGCGTGCAGGGCGGCGTGGCCATTATTGAGCACCCCGATGTCCGGCGCATGCTGCTGACCATGCGTGCGCTGATTGAGGCGATGCGCGCGCTGGTGTACGCGGAGGCGGTCACCCTCGATCTGGCACACCGGGGCCCGGAGGCTGACCGCGCGCAGCACCAGTTCCGCATCGACCTGATGATCCCGGTGATCAAGGGCTGGATGACAGAAGTGGGCCAGGAGCTGACGTCCCTGGGTGTGCAGGTGCATGGCGGCATGGGCTACATCGAGGAGACCGGCGCCGCACAGTATCTGCGCGATGTGCGGATCACCTCCATCTACGAGGGCACCAACGGCATTCAGGCGGCGGATCTGGTATCCCGCAAACTGGGTCGTGATCAGGGCGGGGCGATGCGCGATGCGCTGGCCGATATTGCGACCACGGTGGCGGCGCTGCGTGACGCCGGGCAACCGGCGCTGGCCGTCATTGCGGACCGCCTGGCGGCGGCGCTGGCGGGTGTCGAGGAGACGACAGCCCGGTTGCTGGAAGGGCTGCAGGTGGCACCGGAACAGGCCCTGGGTGCATCCTTCGATTACATGATGCAGTGCGGCTATCTGTTCGGTGGTTGGCATCTGGCGCGCTCAGCGCTGGTTGCACAGGAGCGCCTGGATGGCGGCGCTGAAAATCCCTTCTATGAGCGCAAAATCGCCACAACCCGGTTCTACGCAGAGCAGGTGCTCCCGCGCTGTCGCGCGCATGCGGGGGCCATCATGGCGGGCCCCGAGGCGCTTGCGGATTACCCCGTCGACTGGCTGTAGGAGGCCGCCATGCAGACGTTTTCAACGCCCGACCTGACCGACGCCGCTCCCGATGCACAGGTCATAGAACTGCAGTGGCGCAATTTCGGTGCACACCCGCGCTTTGCGGGTCAGGCGGTCACGATCAAATGCCACGAAGACAATTCGCTGGTCAAGCAGGCGATCGGTGAAGCGGGCGCGGGCCGCGTGCTGGTGGTGGACGGTGGCGGATCGCTGCGCCGGGCCCTGCTAGGCGACATGCTGGCGGAGGAAGCGGCGCGCAATGGCTGGTCTGGTCTGGTGATCAACGGCGCGGTGCGTGACGTGGACGAAATCGCGACCACGGCGCTGGGTGTAAAGGCCCTGGGCGCAACGCCGTTGAAGACGGAAAAGCGCGGAGAGGGTCAGCGCGACATTTGCCTGCAGTTCGGCGGCGCACGTATCGCACCCGGGAATTACATCTATGCCGACAACAACGGTGTGGTGGTCAGCGCCGAACCTCTGGTTTAGTCTGCGGGAAGCCCTCAGTCCAGCAGGCGCATGGACAGATCCAGCGCCCGGGTATCCTTGGTCAGGGCGCCAATGGAGATAAAGTCCACGCCGGTCTCCGCCACGCTGCGCAGGTTGGCTTCGGTGATATTGCCGGACGCCTCCAGCTCCAGCCGCCCGGCTACGACCGCGACCGCATCGCGCATGTCCTGCAGGCTGAAATTGTCCAGCATGACCCGGTCCGCCCCGGCGGTGAGGGCCTGCTGCAGTTCGTCGAGGCTTTCCACCTCCACCTCCACCGGCTTGCCGGGAGCCACCGATCGAGCTTCCCGCACCGCAGCGGCGATCCCACCGCAGGCGCTGATGTGGTTTTCCTTGATCAGAAACGCGTCGTACAGGCCCATGCGGTGGTTGTGGCAGCCACCGCAGCGCACCGCATACTTCTGTGCATTGCGCAGCCCCGGAATCGTTTTGCGCGTATCCAGCAGGCGTACGCCGGTGCCAGCGACCAGCGAGGCGTAATGGTGGCAGCGGGTTGCGGTACCCGAGAGCAGCTGCAGGAAGTTGAGTGCGCTGCGTTCGGCGGTGAGCAGTGCGCGCGCCGGTCCGCGCACGGTGAACAGTGTGCTGTCGGCCGCGATACGGTCGCCCTCCGCCGCCGCCCATTCGGGCCGCAGCGAGGGGTCTACTGCCGCGAACACGGCGTCTACCCAGGCGCGGCCACAGAGGATGCCATCTTCACGGGTGATCACGCGCGCGGTGGCCGTGGCCGAGGCTGGAATCAGTGTCGCAGTGATATCGCCGCTACCGATGTCTTCCGCCAGCGCGGCGCGCACATTGTCCTGAATATCCGTGTCGGTGAGGGCGGGCATAGAGCGGGTTTCCATGGCGATCGGCCGGGTGGGTAAAAAGGACGATTGTAGCAGCACACCGGCGATGCGTTGAGCCCCCTCGGGTGCTGGATTATGATGTCGCTTCACGCAGTGGGGCTGGCATGCGCTATACACTCGACCAGGGCTGGATTGATCAGGCGCGCAGAGTGCCTTCGCCGAACTGCGGCCCACGGCCGCTGGGTGTGGCGGTGGAACTGCTGGTGATCCACAATATCTCGCTGCCGCCGGGATGTTTCGGTGGCGACGCCATCGAGCAGCTGTTTACCAATTGCCTGGACTGGAGAGCGCATCCGTTCTACGCGGAAATACGCGGCCTGGAAGTGTCGGCGCATTTCCTGATTCGCCGCTGCGGTGAACTGGTGCAGTTTGTCGCAACCGGGTTGCGCGCCTGGCACGCCGGACAGTCCTGCTGGCGGGGTCGGGAGAACTGCAACGATTTCAGCATCGGGGTCGAGCTGGAAGGGACTGACGAGCTTCCCTATACGGATGCGCAGTACACAACCCTCGCGGCCCTGACCGATACCCTGATCGCGTCTTACCCGGGCTTGTGTCACGATCACATCGCGGGCCACGCCGATATCGCCCCCGGAAGAAAGACCGATCCGGGCAGGGTGTTCGACTGGCCGCGTTACCGTGCCAGCCTGGCACCCGCAGGAGACGCCGCATGACCTTTCTCGCACTGATTCTCGCACTGGCACTGCGGCAACTCTGGGGTGCCGAGCCCTGGCTGCACCGCGACCGCTGGTGGTACGACTACCGCGAACGCGTCGCGGCACTGGGTCTGCTGGATGCGGTGCAGCTGCTGTTGCTGGTGCTGCTGCCCACACTGTTGTTGGGCGCGCTGCTGATGCTGTTGGCGCCTGTGCTGTTCGGGTTGCCCTGGATACTGCTTGCGGCGCTGGTCCTGCTGTTCAGCTTTGGTCGCGGCGACTTCCACGCGCGCCTGGTGCAGTATCGTGCGCACTGTGAACGTGGTAACCCCGAAACCGCGTGGCTGTTCCTCTGCGGTGCCCTGGGTGCCGACGATCTGGCACGTGCGGCCAGCGAGGGTGAAGCGGATGATGCCTGGCACAGGCTGCAGGCGCGTCTGCTTTATGACGGTTATCAGCGCTGGTTTGCGGTCGTGCTGGTGTTTGTGACGCTGGGGCCGGCCTGGGCCTTCGCCTACCGCCTGCTGCAGCTGGAAGCGCAGCAGGCACCGGAGTGTGCCGCCGCCAGGCTGTTGTTTGTCGTCGACTGGGTTCCGGCACGGCTGTTAGCGCTGACATTTGCCTTGGCTGGCGACTTCATACACAGCCGCGATGTGCTGTTTGCCGCTCTGCTGAATACTGTTCGAGCCCCGGCTGAGTTGCTCGGCGATGTGGGCACAGCGGCCGTGCACGGTGCGGGTGCGGACGCCGATGTGCAGACTGCCGCGGACGACATGCAGGCGCTTGGTGACCTGCTGACGCGAAGTGCCGTCATCTGGGTGGTGGTGATTGCCCTGGTGGCCATCATCGGCTGACTACCGCCCCCCGGCGCGCGCATTTCGTCAGATGCAACCGTGCAGGGGCAAAGCGGGCGTTCATCTGCTAGGCTTTCGCTTAAAGTCAGCGGAACGCATTGAAGCTCGGGTTTGCCTATGCCGGAACACAACCGCATGGATGCGACGCTGCCCTCGGTATTTGCGCAGCTGACTTCCGCTCCTGCGCATCGGGTACGCGTACTCACCATTGTCTTTCACCCCAATGTGGAGCGCATTGGCGAACGCTGGGTGCTGAAAGGCTCGCGGCGCAAGCCTTTGGTGCTCGGAAGACAGCAGCCGGCTTTCGTGCGCGCCGGCGGGGACGTGGGGCGTCCTCTGGACGACCCGCATGTCAGTCGCCAGGCGCTGCATATGCGATTTCGTGACGCCGGGGTAACCCTGGCACCGGTGGCCGATGCCTGCCGCTGCCGGCTGAACGGTGAATGGGTGCAGGCGGCGCGGGATTTCACCGCGGCGGATTTGCGCAGGGGCATTGTGCTGCAACTGGCCCACAGTGTCGTGCTGCTGCTTCGTGAGGTCCCGGCGTTCCCGCCTGGTGTCGGGGAGGCGGCCGCAGCGTCGACGGCTGCGTTTTCTGGCCTGCTCGGCAGCAGCGATTACATGCAGGCTCTGCGCCGCGATATTGCACGCATTGCGCGCTGCGGTCTGGATGTACTGATTCGAGGCGAGACCGGTAGCGGCAAGGAATTGGTGGCACGCGCGGTACATGGCGCCAGCGAGCGTGCCGCGGGGCCGCTGGTACCTGTCAATATGGCGGCGATTCCCCCGGGGGTCGCGGCGGCAGTGCTGTTCGGCAGCGCGAGGGGCGCCTTTACCGGCGCAGAGCGCAACAGCGTCGGTTATTTTCAGCAGGCCGAAAAGGGCAGCCTGTTTCTTGACGAAGTGGGCGACACCCCGGCCGAGGTGCAGCCGCAGCTGTTGCGCGCGCTGCAGGAACGCGAGATACAGCCGGTGGGCGGGACCCTTCGCACGGTGGATGTGCGCGTCATTTCGGCGACCGATGCGCCGTTGGAAGGCCCGGACAGCACGTTTCGCAGCGCACTGCGACACCGTCTGGGCAGCGCCGAGATCTGCGTCGCACCGCTGCGCGAGCACCCCGAGGACATCGGCGAGTTGCTCTGTCACTTTCTGCAACAGGCCTGTGCCGAAACCGGCTCACCCTCCCTGTTACCCACACCCGGGAGCGCCCCCCTGGAAGTCGCGCAGTGGGCGGATCTGTTCACTCTCTGCCACCGTTACGACTGGCCCGGCAATGTGCGTGAGCTGGGCAACTGTGCGCGGCAGATCGTGCTGCAGGGTGAGGGTGGTCTGCTGCCGGCAATGCTGTCGCAACCCGTTGCCGCGAACGTCGCCGATTCGCCCGCCAAGGCGCCCGCTTCGGCGGCGGTGGAACTGGGTGACGATGCTCTGCGAGCGCTGTTGAAGCAGGAGCGGTATGAAGTCAGCGCTGCGGCCCGCCGCGCGGGCATGAGCCGCCAGGCACTGTACCGGCGATTGCCGGCGCTGGGTCTGCGCCTGGCCGCGCAGGTACCGGAGGCAGAACTGCAAGAGGCACTGGCGCGTGCCGACCACGATGTAGCAGCCACCGCCACGGCCTTGCGTGTCTCGGCGATCGCCCTGCGCAGCCGTCTGGCACATCACCGTGCTGCGCCGGCGGGAAGCGGCGACGCTTGAGTAGCGGCGATCGCATCGGCCCCTATCGTATCCTGCGACTCATACGGCGCGGAGGGCAGGGGTCGGTCTTTCTCGGTATTGATGAACGCCTCGGGCGACGCATCGTGGCCAAAATCCATGCCCTGCCGGCAGAGCCTGCGCAGAGTCGCCGCGTGCTGCGCGAGGCGCAGGCGGTGGCCTCGCTGGACAGCACGCGCGTGGTCACGATTCATGATGTGATCGTCGGCGATACGCACCTTGCCATGATCATGGAATACGTGCCCGGTTGTGACCTTGAGGAGCTCCTCGCCGAGCGGGAGCTGTCCCTGGCCAGCAGTCTGGTTGTCGCCAGTGACGTTGCGGCGGCAATTGCCGCCGGTCGCTCGCGGGGTATCGTGCACGGTGATATCAAACCCGGAAACGTCCTGGTCACCCCGGAGGGGCGCGTCAAGCTGACCGATTTCGGACTCGCTGCACAGCAGGGCTCGGTCGCCACTGCCCGTGGCAGTCTCAGCTGTGTCTCGCCCGAGCAGCTGCTGGGCAAGCCGCAGGATGTGCGTTCGGATCTCTTCGCTCTGGGGTGCCTGTTGTACCGGCTGGTGGCAGGTCGTCATCCCTTCCAGGGACGCCACGGTCTGGACAGCGAGGCCCTGTTGCGTGGCGCTGCGCACGCACTGCCTGCCACGCTGGTGGACGGGTCTGCGCCGCCGCAGGGTCTGGAGGCTCTGATCGGCAGCCTGCTGGCCGCCGATCCCGCGCAGCGCCCACCAAATACCCATGAGGTGCGGCGGCAGCTGCACAGGATGGCGACAGCGCAGCCGCGACAGCTGCGTTCACCACTGCGGGAGGAGGCCGAGCGCTTTTTTCGGACCGAGGACAGCGACGATCTGCCGTTGCAGATCCCCCGCAGTCTCAGCCGTCAGGGGCGCTCCCGGATGCCGCGCCGTTCGGGGCAGTGGTCGGTGCTGGGTGTGGGGCGCCACTGGCGCCGCCGGCACTGGCTCGCGGCGGCCGCCACGCTGGCATGCGTGCTGACAGGGTTGCTGATTGCGCTCTGGCCACGGGATCAACGGGTTATGGTGCCACGTCCGCTGGTGGCGCTGGAGCCGGGGTCTGCGGCGCTCTCGCAGGCTGGCGGGTTGGAGGGGGTGTTGGCGCTTGTGCGCGAGCAAATACTTGCGGAGCGTCCGGGGCTGCAGTTTCACGGTGAATCGTCGCCTTTCTACCCCACCGTACTGGACCACAATCTGCCACCGCCGCCGGAAACGCTGCACATCGCCCTGCAGTGCAGCCCCGCGCTGTGTGTGCTTGGCCTTGAGCGTGAGCGTGGGGGCGCGCATCGCTATCGGCAGGCGCTGGTGCCAACGGGTGCCCCCGAACATCGCTGGCGCGCCTTGACGGGCAGGGCGGCGGCAGAGCTGTTTGCGGCTGATCCCTAGCCGACTGGGTGGGTTGCGGGTCGCAACGCGGCCAGCAGCGCCTTGTTGTCTGTGGCATCAATCCCCAGTGCGTCGGCCGTGGCAACGAGGAAGGACGTCAGAAACCCGATCTCCGTGGGGCGCCCCGCGAGCACATCCTGCAACATGGATGAGCGGTTGTCGGCGGTGGCCGCCACAACCTCCATCACGGACCGGTAGAGTCCAGCAACGGCCTCTCCCTGGCCTGCAGCCTGCCCGATGGCTGCAATCTCCAGGCACAGTGCGCGCACCTCATCGGCGAGTCCGGGCTCCGCCAGTGCGCCATTGCGACACCGGTGCAGCGCGGTGAGCGGGTTGATGGCGCAGTTGATGGCGAACTTGTGCCACAGCACCGTATCGATGTCTTCCCTCCAGCCGCAGCGAGCATCAATGGCCTGCCAGTCGCTGAACCAGTCCGGGGCATCCCGTGTTCCCCGGCCGCCTATCCAGGTGGTGCCGCGCCCGGCCCGCAGGACACATTGGCCCGCCTCGCGGAACGCCCCCTCTGTGGTGCTGCCGCTGAACACGGCCAGCTGCGGCCACCGTGCCGCCACTGTCTGCTGATAGCCCAGGCCATTGGCGAGCAGCACGACCACAGCGTTAGGGGCGAGCCAGGGCTGCAAGCCGGCGAGGCCGTCTACCAGGTCGTAGGCCTTGGTACAGACCAGCAGATAGTGAATCGGTGCGGCGTGTGCACCGCTGGTAACCGGGAAGCTGTGTTCACTGGTCAGGCCACCTGCCCGCAACTGGATGCGCCGCGTCGTCTGCGTCAGTGCCGGATCGCCGTCGCGCAGCAACAGTGAACAGCTGATGCCCGCCTTGTCAAAGAGGCAGGCGAACAGGCTGCCAATGGAACCGGCACCGAGAATATGCCAGTGGCGTGAGCGCATTCAGCGTACTGCGGGGATTGCAATGCGGTGCCGGCTGATTAACATGGTGCTCCTGTCTGATTACCTGAACCGGGGAACCGCACTATGCCATCTTTCGACGTTGTATCGGAAGTCGACCTGCACCAGCTGACCAACGCGGTGGATCAGGCATCGCGTATTGTCACCAACCGTTTCGACTTCAAGGGGGTTGATGCGGGCTTTGAGCGGGACGGACATACCGTGACGATGCATGCGGAGGTGGAATTCCAGCTGGCGCAGATGGAGGACATGCTGCGCAGCGCATTGATCAAGTGCGATATCGACCCACAAGCCATGGAGGTCGGGGATCCGATTACCAGTGGCAAGCTGGTGCGCCAGACGGTAACGCTGCGCAATGGTCTGGACAGCCAGCAGTGCAAGGCCATCGTCAAGCAGCTCAAGGAGGCCAAGCTCAAGGTGCAGGCACAGATCCAGGGTGAGCAGGTGCGGGTCACAGGCAAGAAGCGCGATGACCTGCAGCAGGCGATTGCCCTGCTGCGCGGGAGCGATGTTGTCGATGTGCCCCTCCAGTTCACCAACTTCCGCGACTGACGCCGGCAGCTATTCCTTGACAGAGCTTTGCGTTCCCGGGACGCCGTATCAGCGGCTTTCCAGTAAGGTGATGCAGTGCTCCAGGCGCTCCCGTTTCTGCGGCAGGCTGGACGCGGCTGGTGCGCTGTGTGTGCGAAGGTGCCAGAGCAGTTCCAGATAGCGGTAGCCACACTCAAACAGCGTCAAGTGTTGCCAGTCATGGGCGGTGGCAGGCGCTTGCAGGTAATTCTCCAGCAGCGCCCGGCGCGCGGACGCCTCAAGTTCATCGCCGGCGCAGACTGCCGCCAGGTCAAACCATACCGGGCCGGTCGCGGCATACTCCCAATCAATCGCCCACAGCCGCCCCCCGCTCACCACGCAGTTGGCGCGCAACAAGTCATTGTGGCAGGTGGCGTGCGGGCCGGCAGTCTCCAGTAGCGCAATGAACGGTGCCGCACGCGCCGCCAGCGGTTGCAGGGCGCGCCAGGTTGTGGCCTGCCCCTGTCGGATGGCCCACGCGGCCCGCTCGCAGCGTTCCCCCACGGCCAGGCTTGCAGGCAGGTCCGGCAGCTGGTGGATACGCCGCAGCAGCGTGCCCAGGGCGGCGGGCGTGACGGCGCCGTCGGGGTCGGGTTGCAGGTAGTCACAGACCAGAATGCCCGCCTGTTCGTCGAGATACCGTGGCGCCGGTGCGAGGCCGGCCTCATGTGCCAACTGCAGCGCCTGCCATTCCACGTGCGGGCCCGGCAGGTCCGTGCCCGGGTCGTCGCCTGTCAGCCGCACTGCGAACAGTCGGTCACCGCTGCTCACCAGAAAACTCTGATTACTCAGGCCACCGCCGAGGCGACGCAGAACGCGAGGCGCGAGTTGCAGTTCACTTACCTGCCAGCTGCGCCACGTGTCCAGCGCACGCTTCAGGCGCTGGCGCATTGCAGCCGATAGTGCCGGTGCCAGCGACGGTAACCGAACACGACGATGACCAGGTACACGGCAAACAGCGCGGCGGTGAGAAACAGGCTGCGCTCCAGGTACAGGTAAATGGACACGCTGTCGATGACCAGCCAGTAAAGCCAGTTTTCCAGCAGCTTTCTCGCCACCATCCAGGTCGTCAGAATGCTGCCCCATGTGGTGAAGGAGTCGATGTAGGGCAGCACCGCGCCCGTGTACCTGTCGAGCAGCGCACCGCTGACGGCGCTGGCCAGCAGCACGCTGGCAATGGCCAGGATGTGTCGCTGCGGCGGCCAGACGCTGATCGGCAGGCGCTGCTGCGCCGCCGCGTTCCCGCTGCCGCCGCCGCGCCACTGCTGCCAGCCATAGAGCGCCATGCCCAGGTAATACACCTGTAGCGCGGACTCCATCAGCAGCCCCACCTGCCAGAACAGCCAGAGAAAAATGGCGGTGCTGGCGAAGGCTGCATACCAGCACCACAGGCTCTCCCGCACTGCCAGCAGCAGGTACGCCACCCCCAGCAACACGGCGGCCAACTCCCAGCCGGAGAGGGTGGCGGCTCCCGCCACCAGCTGCGTGAGAAAGCTGTCAGCGCTCATGTCGGGTGAATCGGCAGCAGCCCGGGAATGAACTTGCAGACCAGCACCTGCTTGCCGAAGTGGTGATAACTGGTTTCCAGGGTCGCTTGCACGGCAGCGAACACAGCCCCCGCATCACCGCTCAGTTGCGTGCTCATGGCGTTGGTCACAACGGTCAGACCCTGAATTGCTGCCAATTGCTCAATGAAGCGCTTGATGACCGGAATATAGTCCTCCTGTAGCGGATACAGGCTGAGTTCTGCGGTGATGTCCATACGGGATATCCTGTTTCTAGAATTGATAGCTGGCCGTCAGGCCCACGCTGCGTGGTTCGCCGAACTGGTAATAGGGCTCAAGAGCATAGCCCTTGCGTGGGTCGTTGCCGAAGCTGCCGAAGCCGCGCGTCGCGTAGTCCCTGTCAGCGAGGTTCCGTGCCCAGAGCGCGATGTCCCAATCCGCTTCCGCCCAGCCAAGGCGCAGGTGTACCAGTTCATAGGCCTCCGAGCGTAAATCGTGGCGGTCGGAAAAGTAAAAGCTGTCGCGGGCCTCGATATCCACACGCGCATAGAGCTGCCGGGTGATCGCGAGGCGGCCGCCCAGCGCAGCCTGATAGCCCGGCGCGTGAGCCTGGTCACGCCCGGCGAGGTCGCTGCCATCTGCATTGATATAGCGGTCGAAACTGGCTTCCAGCAGGCCCAGGTTGACGTACAGCTCCAGTGCCTCGTGTGCCAGCCAGTCGATTTCGAGCTCCAGCCCGTAATTGTGCCCTCGGGCGGCGTTGTTGGTGTAGTCGAGGAATGCGGTGCTGCCGTCATCACGCGGCAGCACCAGGGAGCCTTTTACCTGCTGGTCATCCCGGTCCATATAGAACAGGGCGAGGCGTCCCTGCAGCCGTCCCTGCAGTGCTTCGGCCTTGTAACCGACTTCATAGTTGAGCAGTGTTTCCTCATCAAAGCGGCCCAGGCTCGCGAGCAGCGTCTGCTGGCCGGGGTCGTCGGTGGCGCCCGCGCTGGCCAGAATGCCTGCGTTCACGCCATTGCCGCGGTAGCCGCGGGAAATGCCACCGTACCACAGCGCGCCGTCCGCAGGCTGGTACTCGAGCACCAGCCGCGCGCCCCAAAGGTTTTTGGCAACCCGCTCGGCCACGCCGTTATTGTCGGCATAGTCGGTGCGCCGTCGCTCCAGGCGCAGGCCGCTGGACAGCGTCAGGTGGTCGGTGAGCCGCGTATCCAGCTGCCCGAACACGGCGCTTGTGTCCGTGTCGTAGCGGCTGTTGAAGGGCCCGTCGAGGTAGGTGTATTCGCGGTCCAGATCCTCGCGGTCACCCAGGTAGTAAAAGCCCGCCGTCCAGTCACTGCGCCCCTCGAACAGTCGCGACTGTTCGTTGGAGAGCAATCGCAGCTCGCCGCTGAAACTGTCGCGGTCGCGCAGATAGCGGTCGAAGGAACTGTATTCCAGTTCCGGAGCGATGCCGACAAAACTCCAGTCTTCGTCGAAACTGTACTCCGTGTCGCTGGTTGCGAGTGTGATCACGGTCTCGATGTCCAGTGCCGCGCGTGAGGCGGCCCAGGTGAGGCTGGCGGCGCTGGTCTCCTGGCGATCACGGCCCGGCTGGTCGGACAGTGTGCGGCGCGTGTTGTCCAGCGAGAAGGCATCGTAGCCGTTGTCGATGTCGGCCAGCGTCACGCTCAGGTCGACGGTATCGGTGGCCGAGGCAAGCCAGCGCAGGCGGGCGCGTACAGTGGTTTCATCGCGTTCATTGGTGTCGTCCCGGCGCAGAAAGTCGTTGTCGTAGTAACCGTCACTGCGGTACTGCTGTACTGCCACGCGGTACAACAGCTCATCGCCGGCCAGCGGGCCGGTGCCCACAACCCCCAGTGCCTGGGTGTTGTAGTCCGCCACGGTGGCTTCCAGCCGCAGTCCCGGGCTGCTCTCTGGAGCGGCGCTGCGGATGTTCACCAGCCCGGCGAGGGCGTTGGCGCCGTGCAGCGTACCCTGGGGGCCGCGCAGCACCTCAACCTGGGCTACGTCGAACAGGGTGCCAATGGCACCCAGGCCGCTGAAATCGATGCCGTCGACCATCAGCCCCACTGACGCGTTGAGCGGCTCCTGGAACTGGCTGCGTTCACCGATGCCGCGGATCTGGAAGAACCGCGCGCGGGAGGCACCGCTGGCGTAGTTGAGGTTCGGGATCACGTTCAGCACCTCTTCAAGGTGCTGCGCAGAGCGTTCCCTCAGCGCTGCGCTGGTGAGTACCGTTGTTGATGCCGACTGGTTCAGCAGCGGTGTATCGCGCCACTCGGCAGTGACTACCACCTCCGTCAGCTCACGCGACAACGCCGGGGCCACGGCAAGCAGGCTTGCGGTCAACAGATAACAGGATCTTTTCATCGGGTTCTCCTTGAATAACTGCAAGAGAACCGGTTGGATATGCGGAATGAACAGGAGACGTGCACCTATCCCTACGCCGGTCCTAACCGGGTCAGGTTCGAAGGGTTTACCGCAGAACGGTATCTCAGGCCGTAGCCACCCCCAGGTTTGCAAGCGCCAATCTGGACGTAACACTTTGTTACATAGCAAGTCAGCGCGTGTTTGCAACGCGAGTATAGGCCGCTTAAACTGAGTTGCCAATAATTCTGTCCATAACCGGGGCCCTGCGTCCTGCTAGCGGCGAGATACTGAATGTCGGATGAGTCTGTGTACGATGTGATCCCGGGTGAAGAGATCGAAGCGGCGCCCGCACCAGCCAGCCCCGCCGAGGTGCAGGAGCAGCGCCTGAGCGAAACCATCCAGTTGAATCGCTGGCTTGTTGAGCAGGCGCGGCAGATGCAGCGGATGATGCTTGATGCCCCCGACCTTGAGGCGCTGCTTGAGGTCTTGCTGGTGAGCATGCCGCGGCACTTCGGATTCCGGGTCGCCGAGCTCTGGCTCTATGACCCGGAAAACGTCCTGGCGAGCCTGATGACCTCGGGTCACCGCTACGGCCAGTATCTGCAACTGCATCACGATGTGTTTGAAATGCAGGAGCTCTACGACATGGAGCCGGACGTCATCCTCCTGGATGCGACCGACTCGCGCATGTTCGAGGTCTTGAAAACGGACCAGGGAATACAGCATGCCCTGCTGGTTCCCCTGCTGGACTCCGGCAGGCTATTGGGCAGTTATCACTGCGGGTTTGTCGACCGGCCCATGAAGACCACAGCCGATGATGGTGCGGTCGTCACACACCTGGCATCGGTGGTATCCCAGAGCTTCAAGAACGCGGTCAGCCGACAGCAGATTTCCCGCCTGACCATGCTGGACCCGCTGACCCAGATCAGCAACCTGCGCGGCTTCGAGAAGGATATCGCCCGTGAAATCGCTCGGGCACGGCGCGCCAATGAGGCGCTATCGGTCCTGATGCTGGAGGTGGACGAGTTTGAAGAGCTGTATCGTCACTACGGGGAGATCACGGGCCGGTTTGTGCTGAAAAAGGTGACAGAGCGCGTCTCCTCCGGGCTGCGCGCCACCGACTATCTCGCGCGCCTGTCAGATTCTCGACTGGCGGTGCTGCTTTCCGGCACCAGCGAGTCTCCCGCCATTGATGTGGCGGAAAGGATACGCCGGGACATAGAAAATTTCCTCATAGATGATGGCCGTGGTGCGGTGCTTCAGGTTACGCTTAGCCTCGGCCTTGTCACCTGGGAACCTGAACAATACCCTGCCGTTGACATGGCGCAGCTGGCCCGGCAAATGCAGAGCGCCGGTTCGAAAGCAGTGCAGAGCGCGGTTGCGGGAAATGGTAATCAACTCAAGGTCGGCCGCCTCTCTACCCTGATGATCTGATTCCGGAGACAGTGTGCCCTTGAGGAGTATCGACGACCTTTTCGAAAACAACCGTGCTTGGGCGCACTCCGTAAAAACCACTGATCCGGATTTTTTCGAGAAGCTGGCCAATCAGCAGAGTCCGGAGTACCTCTGGATTGGCTGTTCCGACAGCCGCGTCCCCGCCAATCAGATCGTCGGCCTGCTGCCCGGCGAGGTGTTTGTGCACCGTAACGTTGCCAACATGGTGGTACACACGGATTTCAACTGCCTGACCGTGCTGCAGTACGCGGTGGATGTGCTGCGGGTCAAACATGTGCTGGTGGTCGGGCATTACAACTGCGGCGGTGTGCGCGCCGCCTACGAAAACCGTGACAACGGCCTGATCGACAACTGGCTGCGCAACATCAAGGATGTCCAGCAGCGCCATCGCCGGCGTATCGCGGCGCTGGAAAGCGACGAGGAGCGGGTCAATCTGCTCTGCGAACTCAATGTGGTCAGCCAGGTGTCAAACGTGTGTCACACCACCATCGTGCAGAACGCCTGGGCGCGCGGTCAGGGGCTGTCAGTGCACGGCTGGGTTTACAGCCTGAAGGACGGCCTTATCCAGGATCTGCAGTGCACGGTCAGTGGTCCGGAGCAGATCTCCGAGGTGTACCGCGTACTGCCCGATCGCGATGAGCTCTGATCCCCCGAACGGGTGAGCCATGGCGGGCAGCAGCAGGCTAGACTGACGCCAGACAATCCCTGAAGGAGTGAAGCCATGACCGTCGAGGCAGCAAAGATCGCAGGCAGTAAAATCCTTATCACAGGCCCGACCGGGCAGGTGGCGGCGCCGGTGATCGACGCCTGGGCCGGCCAGGCGGAGTTGACCGCCCTGGCACGTTTCAGCGATCCGGCGCAGCGCGCGGCGCTCGAGGACAAAGGGGTACGCTGCGTGGCGGCGGATCTTGCCGACCGCAACGGTTTGCGTGACCTGCCGGATGACTTCGACTACGTGCTGAATTTTGCCGTGGTGAAAACAGACAGTTTCGATTACGACCTCGCGGCGAATGCGGAGGGGCTGGGGCGGCTCATGCTGCATTGCCGTGCCGCCAGGGCTTTCCTGCACCTGTCCTCGACGGCCGTCTACGAGTACGCCGGCCACGCCCCGCGGGCCGAGGATGCGCCGTTGGGCGACAACCACCGCGCCATGTTTCCCACTTATAGCATCAGCAAGATTGCCGCAGAAACCGTCTGTCGCTTTGTTGCGCACCAGTTCGGCATTCCCGCCACCATTGCGCGTCTCAGCGTGCCCTATGGCAACAACGGCGGCTGGCCCTGGTATCACCTGTTGATGATGGAGCAGGGGATGCCCATCGATGTGCACCCGGAACGACCGAATCTCTACAACCTGCTGCACACCGACGACTACATCGAGAAACTGCCCCTGCTGCTGGGCGCCGCGAGCACCGACGTGACCACGGTTAACTTTGGCGGATCGCAGGCGGTCAGTATCGAGGACTGGTGCGCTTGGCTTGCGGAGCTTACCGGCCTGCAGCCGGAGTTTCGCGACAACCCCGCCGCCTTCGGCAGCCTGGCGATTGACACCACGCGCATGCATGAACTGATTGGCCCCACCCGGGTGGACTGGCGCGAGGGGGTGCGCAACATGGTCGCCACCCTGTCACCCCAGCTGCTGAAGCCCGGCGCCTGAGGGTTGCGGACGAAAGGGGAGTTGGCAGGTGACGCAATTGCTGCTACTGCTGGTGTTGGTGTTCAGCGCCGTGGCGCTGATGGTGGTGCTGGGTGAGCGCTTTGCCCGCCCCCTGCCGCAGGAGCGGGTGCGTCAGCTGCAACGCTGGCTGTTGCCTCTGGTCGGCTTGATGCTGCTGCTGTCTCTGGCCAGCCAGTATTGGTAGGCAGGTCACCCTTAAGGGTGATGCGCGCGGATCGAAAACACTGCACACTGCGCGTCGCTGATTACACTGATATCTTCACCGCGGGGACCCTGATCATGTCGATGACCGAGCTTGATGCGTTACGCAATGGCCAGCTTTGGGAAGATTTTTGTGAGAGCCTGAAAAGCGCCGGTGCAGAGATCCTGGCAGAGGGTGTGCCTGCTGACGATCTCAGCATCGCGGAAGGGTATCGGTACCTCACACGTCTGTTGCGGTTGAGCCTGGAAAAACACCTCGAGTTCAGCGACCCCGCCTGTCCGCAGTTCTACTCCCTGTCGCATGAAACCGCCAAAATCGGCAATGACAACCCGGACAATTTCTACCAGAACTGTGCGGTAGACGGACGTCACAGCTACCGCATTACCGGTAATGCAGGACAGGTGGAATACCTGAGCATTGAAACCAAGGCGGGCTCCTTCGCCGGCCAGGGCGATATGGCCCCCACCGGCCACATCACCCTGGAGGATCTGGAACTGGGCCCCAATGGGGAATTTGAGCTGCTGGTCAGCGCGACCCCGCAGCCCGGTAACTGGTTGTCCATGACCGAAGCCTCGGACAATATTCTGGTGCGCCAGACCTTTCGGGACCGCGCGCGTGAGCCCAAGCTTGAACTGCGCATCGAGTGCCTGGACCAGCAGGCAGCCCCCGTGCTGGATCCTGCGGCGTTTGCCAGCCAGTTACAGCGCGTGGTGCCTTTCGTGAACGGCACCGCCGGCCTGTTCCGCAACTGGATGCTCGGCTTTGCCGGCCATATCAACGCACTGCCCCCCAATGACCAGCAGATGTGCCTGCGAGCGGGCGGCGACCCTGCAATCTACTACCACAACAGCTACTGGCAGTTGGCCCCGGAGGAGGCGCTGCTGATTGAATTTATGCCGCCCCGGGACTGTCGGACCTGGAACTTCCAGCTCTCAAATTTCTGGATGGAGTCGCTGGACTACCGCTTCCATCGTATCCATATCAATCGCAGCAGTGCCCGCTATGAAGCGGACGGCAGTGTGCGCATTGTGGTGGCGGGCAGGAATCCGGGTAGCGCATACCCCAACTGGCTGACGACCGCGGGTCATGAGTGTGGCGCCATGTTGTTGCGCTATGTCGAGGCATCGGATCATCCTCCGGTGCGCACGCGTGTTGTCGCGCTGGAGACATTAATCGCAGGAGAGGTGGAATGAGCATGACGGAACTGGCACTGGATGCAGATGCACTGGTCGCTGCGGCCAGGGCTGTAGACGGGCTTGAAGACTTTGGTGACGACAGCTATCGCGAGCCATTGGAAAGGCTCCTGTGGTCGCTGGTGCATGAGGCGGACCTGAACGCGATCGGCCGCCCGGCAATGGCCCAGCGCATGCTGGATATCCTGTCGACCAGGCTGCGCGTGCAGGAGTGGCTGCGTCGCCACCCGGAAATCCTGGATGAGCAGATCGTGGAGCCGCTGGTGATTGTCGGCCTGCCCCGCACCGGGACCACGATGTTGCACCGGACCATCGCCGCTGACAATCGCATGTATGCCCCGTTGTGGTATGAAACACGTTTTCCCTGCCCGGATCTCGATTGGGACTTCACCGCGGCAGGTGACCGTCGTATTCGCGACGCCAAGGCGGAAGTGAAAATGATGGTCGACAGCAACCCCGACCTGCTGTCCGTGCACCCGTTGGATGCCATGGAGCCGGACGAGGACATCATGCTGTTGGAGCAGTCCTTCTACAGCTTCAATATCCAGGCGCTGGCGAATGTCCCCAGTTTCGATGCCTGGATCGAGGCGCAGGACCACACCATTGGCTATGAGTACCTGAAGCTGCTACTGCAGTTCCTGCAGTGGCAAAAGAAACGTAGCGGGCAGCGCGGTGAGCGCTGGGCACTGAAGGCGCCGCACCACCTGCACTACATGGACCTGGTGTTTCGCATCTTCCCGGATGCCCGCGTGGTACAATCCCACCGTGACCCGGTTGAGACCATTCCGTCGCTGGCCAGCATGATCGCCAATGTGTGGCAGGTGTATTCCGACTCCGCCGACCCGGTGGCAGTAGGGCGACAGTGGGCCCGCAAGTTCGCCAAGGGCATGCAGCACACCATAGATGTGCGCCGCGAGATGGGCCCCGAGCGGTTCCTGGACCTCTGGTTCAAGGATACGGTCAGCCAGCCAATGGTGGAGATCGGCCGCGTCTACGACTTCCTCGGTATGGACCTTACCCCCGAAGCCAGTGTGGAAATGGCGCGCTGGCAAGACTCCAACCGGCGTGAACTGCGCCCTGCACATGCCTACACATTGGACCAGTTCGGCCTGACCCAAGAGGGCCTGAAGGCGCAATTCAAGGGCTATCGGGAAGCCTTTATCCTGGATAAGTGAACATCGTCGCCGGGGCGCCCGGCGGCTAACCTGAACCACTGCACGAGAGAGCACACATGGCAGAGCAAAAAGCGACGAATGTCCATTGGCACGAGGGTGACATCACCCGCGAACACCGCGAGAAGTTGTTGGGTCATAAAGGGGCCACCCTGTGGTTCACCGGCCTGTCCGGCAGCGGCAAGAGCACCGTGGCGGTAGAACTGGAGGGGCGTCTGAATGAAATGGGCGTGCTTGCCTATCGGCTGGATGGTGACAACGTGCGCCTGGGCATTAACCGCAACCTGGGTTTCAGTGCGGACGACCGCACCGAAAATATCCGTCGCATCGGGGAAATCTCCAAGCTGTTTGTGGACTGCGGCATCGTTACACTGAGCAGCTTTATCAGCCCCTATGCCAGCGATCGGAACCAGGTGCGAGAGTTGCACGAAGCAGCGGGCATGGACTTTATCGAGATCTTTGTGGATTGTTCCCTGGAGGCCGCGGAAGCGCGTGATCCCAAGGGCCTGTACAAGAAAGCGCGGGCGGGAGAAATCAAGAACTTTACGGGAATCGATGACCCTTACGAGGCGCCGTTCAAGCCCGAGGTGCATTTGCACTCGGATCAGCAAACGCTGGCCGAAGAGGTGGATACCATCATTGCCCTGCTGCGCGAGCGCGGCATCATCACGTCCTGATTACCTTACCCCGAACGGAGACGAACATGATCAAGCCACACGGCTCAGACGAGCTGCAACCTCTCTACATCGCTGACGATGCCCGTCGCGAGGCGCTGTTGAAGGAGGCGGAGCAGTTGCCCTCACTGCTGCTCAACTCAGCGGCCGCAGCCAATGCGGTCATGCTGGGCGCTGGTTACTTCAACCCCCTGAACGGCTACATGAACCTGGCTGACAGCCTCAGCGTGGCGGAGAAGCTGCAGACCGTCGACGGCCTGTTCTGGCCCGTGCCCATTGTCAACCTGACCGAGGCAACGGACATCCAGCCCGGCACACGTATCGCGCTGCGCGACCCGAATACCGAGGGCAACCCGGTGCTTGCCGTGATGGAGGTGGACGCGGTGGAGTCGGTGTCCGACGCGCAGATCGACTTTATCGCGGAGAAAGTGTTCCGCACACTGGACCCTGCGCATCCCGGCGTTGCGACCTTCAAGTCGCTGGGCCGCACCTTGTTGTCCGGCCCGATTGAGGTGCTGAATTTCTCCTACTTCCCCGGCGAGTTCCCCGACACCTTCCGCACCGCCGTGGAGATTCGCGCCGAAATCGCCTCCCGCGGCTGGAACAAGGTCGTCGCTTTCCAGACCCGCAACCCCATGCACCGCGCGCATGAGGAACTGTGCCGTATGGCGATGGAAGACCTGCATGCGGATGGCATTCTCATCCACATGCTGCTGGGCAAGCTCAAGCCGGGTGATATTCCCGCAGACGTGCGCGATGCGGCGATCCGGAAAATGGTGGATGTCTACTTCCCGCCGAACACCGTGATGGTCACGGGTTACGGCTTTGACATGCTGTATGCCGGCCCGCGCGAGGCGGTACTGCACGCAGTTTTCCGTCAGAACTGCGGCTGCACGCACCTGATAGTGGGGCGCGACCACGCCGGCGTAGGCGACTACTATGGCGGCTTTGACGCGCAGACCATCTTTGACGAGGAAGTACCGGCAGGTGCCCTGGAGCTGGAAATCTACCGCGCCGACCACACGGCGTACAGCAAGAAGCTGGACCGCGTGGTCATGATGCGCGACGCGCCGGATCACAGCCCGGAGGACTTCGTGCTGCTTTCGGGTACGCGGGTGCGCGAAATGCTGGGCAACGGCATCGCCCCGCCGCCTGAGTTCTCCCGGCCGGAAGTGGCCAGGATACTCATGGATTACTACCAGAGCCTGTAGTGGCGGCAGGGTCGGCGCGTTCTGCGCCGGCCCACGCCTGCCGCTACCCCACCGTTTACTTCTCGGCCTGGCTGGCGCGGTGCACCGTCACCGCCAGCAGCGACTCCAGCGTTTGTGGCCCGACCAGCATATCCAGCAATTCTCCCGCGGGGTTGATGATCAGCGTGGTGGGGAGGACGTTGGGTCGGTCCAGTCCGAGGAGGCCGGCCGGGTCTTCCCCCAGCGTAGCGAACTGAACCTGCAGCGCGTCGAGCTGAGCTTGTAAGGCGTCGCCAGTGGCACCGTCATAGTTTACGCCGAGCACGGTTACGCTATCGTAATCGCTGTCCAGTGCATTCAGTTCCGGTATTTCCTTGATGCAGGGCTTGCACCATTCGGCCCAGTAATTGATGACCACCCACTGGCCCCGCAGGCTTTGCAGCAGGTCCGCGTTGCTTTCCGGTGCGGATGGCTGGCACGCGGTCAGGGTTAACAGTAGCAGGGTCAGGCAGGCGCTTCTCACGTCCGGGTTGCTCCTTGTTGATTGGCAGGATCAGTGGAAAAAATGGCTTGGCGCGCGCAGTATGCCACGATTGCATGGCGGCGCGGCGCCCAGCCCTTTTGCTATAATGTATGCCTTTTGTCCCCGGGGAGTTTTCCGTGAGCGAGTTTCAGATCTATCACAACCCACGCTGTTCCAAGTCCCGCGCGGCACTCGCCCTGTTGCGGGAGCATGGCGTAGAGCCCGATGTGATTGCCTATCTGGATCAGCCGCCCAGTGCCGCGGCGCTCAAGCGCCTGCTGAAGAAGCTGGCAGTGCCGGCCAGCGGGCTGCTGCGGCGTGGAGAGCCGGAATTCAAGTCGGCCGGTTTGCATTCGGGCAGTAGCGAAGCCGAGATACTCGCCGCCATGGCCGCGCATCCCAAACTGATTGAGCGGCCGGTGGTGGTGCGCGGTGAGCGCGCTGTGATCGGCCGGCCCCCGGAGAACGTGCTGGCGCTGCTCGACTGATGGCCGACCCCTACGTACTGGTGCTGTATTACAGTCGCCACGGCGCCACTGCGGCCATGGCCACCCAGGTGGCGCGCGGGGTGGAGTCGGTTGCCGGCATCACCGCACGGGTGCGCACGGTGCCGTCGATATCGGCCAGCTGCGAGGCCGTCGAGGATGTGATCCCCGCCGACGGCCCGCTGTATTGTGAGCTTGAGGAACTCGGCGACTGCGCCGGGCTGGTGCTGGGCAGCCCCACGCGCTTCGGCAACATGGCCGCGCCCCTGAAGTACTTCCTGGATCAAAGCTCGGGCCTGTGGTTGAGCGGTGCATTGATCGACAAGCCGGCCGCGGTCTTCACCTCGACCTCCAGCCTGCACGGCGGTCAGGAGTCTACCCTGCTCAGCATGCTGCTGCCCCTGCTGCATCACGGGATGGTGGCCGCAGGCCTGCCATACAGTGAGCCGGGACTGATGACGGCAACCAGCGGCGGAACGCCCTACGGTGCCTCCCACTGGGCCGGTGCCGACAACCAGAAACGCCTCGACCCGCAGGAAGCCGCACTGTGTCGCGCACTGGGCGCACGTGTTGCGCGCCTGTCCCTGGCTCTGGAGGCTGCGCGATGACCCCTGTGCAACGCCAGGGCCCAAGTCTCTGGCTGTGGCGCGCCACGTGGTTGAGCTGGGGCACTTTGTTTGGCCAGACGGCGCTTTCCCTGGCACTCACCCAGCCGCCCTGGATTATCTGGTTGGGGAGCCTGCTGCCCCTGAGCCTGTTTCTGTACGGAATGTGGCACGACCGTCTGCGCAGCTTCATCTGGTTGTGCTTTGTGTCCCTGCTCTACTTTATCGCGCTGGTGGAGCGCTTGTTTGCAACGCCACGGGCGCCGTTGCCCTGGGTCGGCATGGTCGCCGTCGTTGTACTGTTCTGTAGCGCCATGCTGTACGTGCGCTGGCGCGCCCGCGAGCTGCACACAGCGCGCGAAACATTCCCGGAGTCATCGCCATGAGTCGCCCATCGCCCATTCGCCGTTTCTTTTCCGCATTCTGGCGCGGATTGACCTGGTTTCGCCTGGCGCTGTCGAACCTGTTATTTCTCGCCTTTCTGGTCTTTATCTACGTGCTGTATTTCAGCGGTGGACCACCGCCGCAGCCGGAAAAGGCCGCATTGTTGCTGAACCTCGGGGGCACACTGGTTGACGAGAAGTCCGAGGTCAGCCCGCTGCAGGCACTGGCGGGTGAGCCTTCCCCTGCGGAGCGCGAAATCGCCCTGCGCGATGTGCTTGACGCCATACAGGAGGCCGCCCAGGACCCGGCCATCACCGCACTGGTCATGGAGCTCGACTTCCTGGTGTCAGCCGGGATCAGCAAAAGTCTGGAAATTGCCGCAGCTATCGATAACTTCAAGGCGACCGGCAAGCCGGTCATTGCCGTCGGCGACTACTTCACGCAGGACCAGTATCTGCTTGCCAGCCAGGCGGACGAGGTGATCCTGCACCCCATGGGCGCTGTGCCCCTCGAGGGATTCGCGAGCTACCGCAACCATTTCCGTCAGGCCCTGGACAAGGCACTGGTCACCATGCATGTGTTCTATGCCGGGGAGCACAAGTCGATGGCCGAGCCGTTTCTGCGTGACGACATGTCCGAGGGAGAGAAAGCCATCACCCTGGCCTGGCTTGAAGACCTCTGGCGGGAATATGTCACCGTGGTTGAAAGCCGCCGCAACCTGCCCCCTGGCAGCCTCGACAGTTACATCAACCGCTATGCCGAGTACCTGACGGCCGCCGGTGGCAATTCCGCCCGGGTGGCCCAGGAGCAGGGGCTGGTGGATACGCTGTTGTCCCGCGCCGATGCCAACGACTACCTGATTGAGCGGGTCGGGGCGGAGGACGACGAGGGGTTCTACGAGGCGGTTTTCTTCGAGTCCTATATCAACAGCAAGCGTCCCGTGGCATTCACCCAGCGCACGGAGGACCGCGTGGCAGTGGTCACCGCCGAAGGTAACATGATGTCCGGTGAGCAGCCGCCTGGCACCATCGGGGGCGACTCCCTGTCCAGGCTGTTGCGCCAGGCTGCCGAGCAGCCGGGGGTCAAGGCGCTGGTGCTCAGGGTGAATACGGGCGGCGGCAGCGTGTTGGCCGCCGAGCGGATTCGGCAGACCATTGCCCGCATTCGTGAGGCCGGCACGCCGGTGGTGATTTCCATGGGCGCCATCGCCGCCTCGGGCGGTTATTACATCGCCGCCGAGGCCGATGAAATCTGGGCCACACCAACGACGATTACCGGCAGTATCGGTGTGTTCGCCGCCTTTCCCACGTTTGAGCGGCTGCTGGAGCGCATCGGGGTCACTACGGACGGTGTGGGTACCACAGAGCTGGCGGGGTCGCTGCGGCTTGATCGACCGCTCAATCCGCAGGTCGCGGAAACCCTCGCCAGCGGTGTGGACTTCACCTACCGCGAGTTCCTGCAGCTGGTGGCCAGTGGCCGTGGCCTGTCCGAGGAAGCGGTGCAGGCCGCTGCGGGTGGTCGGGTGTGGAGTGCCGCCGACGCCCAGGTGCTGGGCCTGATCGACGAGCTGGGTTCACTGCGGGAAGCGATTGCCGCGGCGGCCGAGCTGGGTGGACTGGACCCGCAGCGTCACCCCGTGGAATATGTACAGCAGCCCCTGTCGCCGCGTGACATGCTGCTCCGGCAGCTGGCGTCGCGGGTGGGGTTGAGTGGTTTGCTTCCCGGGCTGGATGCCGGCATGCAGCAGCTGCTGCAGCCTGTGGCCACCGCAGCTCGCACGCTCACCGAACTGAACGACCCGGCGCACCTCTACATGCGCTGCGTAGGCTGTGCCGCGCCCTGACCGTTCAGCGAGCGGGCAGGGCGGATGACTGAGCAGTCGGCTCGCGCCACTGCTTCAGATCCAGCAGGATCATGTACAGCGCCGGGACCAGCAGCAGGGTGATAACGGTGGCAAATACAATACCGAAGGCGAGGGAGACCGCCATCGGCACGATTTCCTGGGCCTGCGCACTCCGCTCCAGCAGCATCGGCGCGAGGCCGAAGAACGTGGTCAGCGAGGTGAGCAAAATAGCGCGGAAACGCTGCGTACCGGACTCTACGACAGCCCGCAGTGGCTCAACGCCGCTCTTGATCGCGTTATTGATATGATCAACGAGAATCAGGCTGTCATTCACCACCACACCGCTTAAGGCGATCACCCCCATCAGCGACATCATGCTCAGCGGGTAGCCCGTCAGCCAGTGGCCGACGACGGCGCCAATCACGCCAAAGGGAATGACGCCCATGATGATCAGGGGCTGCAGGTAGGAGCGGGTGGGTATTGCCAGCAGCGCGTAGATGCCGAACAGCGCAAGGCCGAAGCCGATCAGCATGCTGGTCACCATCTTGCTTTCCTCATCGGCCAAGCCGGCCACGGCATAGCTGAGCCCAGGATACTTCTGCAGCAGCCCCGGCAGCACGGATTTCTCGAGGTCGGCGACAATGCGCGACGGCTCTACCAGATCCTTGTTGGCCTCGGCCGTTACCTCGGCGGCGCGCTGGTAGTTGATGTGGGTGACCTTGCGCAGGCCCTGCTTGACGGCCACGGTGGCCACGGTCTGGAAGGGCAGCTCCTGCCCGTCCGGTGTGCGAATGTACATGTCCTGCAGCGTATCCACGGTCTCCCGGTCGGCGCGAGGGTAGCGCACCATGACCTTCACCTCGTCCAGCCCGCGCTGCATGCGTTGGGCCTCCGCACCGTAGAACGCGTTGCGCACCTGGTTGGCAACCGCGTAGCGGCTCAGGCCAAGCGCCTCGCCCTCGGGCAGTAGCTCAATGTGGAATTCATCGGCGGTGTCGCTGGCGCCGTTGCGGATATCGTACACGCCGTCGTAGCGGTGAATCGCAGTCTCCAGCTCCGCCGCCGCGGCACGCAGCATGGTGAAATCTCGGTGCATGAGGTCGAAGGCGATGGCCGGTCCAAAGCCCGGTCCGTCGGCGCTGCTGATCGACAACACTTTGGTGCCGTGCAGTGTGCCTACGGCTTCGCGCCAGCGCCGTTCCACTTCGCGCGTGGAAATGCTGCGCTCGTTTTCCTTCGTCAGTTCGATATCCACGCCGCCCGTGGTGCGGCTGCTGCCGTAGGCGAAGACGTGATTCACCAGGTGCTCTTCGCCGCCGGTCGCCTGTTTATGTGCCTGTTCGACACGGTCGAGTGCCGCGACAATGTGTTCGATGGTCGCCAGCGTGCGCTCCTCGGGCGTACCTTCGGTCATTTCCAGCTGTACGGAAATGAATTCACCGGGCACATCGGGGGCGATGACCGTGCGGACCACGCCGCCGAGGACCAGCCCGCTGCACAGCACCAGCAGGGCGATGAACGCGGCGAGCGTGACATAGCGGTTGCGTATGCAGCGCTGCATCAGCGGGCTGTAGTGCTGTTCAACGAAGCGTTTCAGGCCCTGGTTAACCTGCTGCTGCCGTCGGTCCACTGCCAGCAGCACGCGGTTGCGCGTAGGGCTGCTGTGGGCCAGGTGAGCGGGCAGAATCCATTTCGATTCCACCAGGGAAAACAGCAGGCAGAGGATCACCACCCAGCCGCAGGCTTCCGGGAAGGCGGCAAACACCCCTTCCATAAACAGCGTGGGCGCAAACGCGACAATCGTGGTCAGCACGCCGAAGGTGGCCGGTACGGCGACTTTGTTGACGCCGTCGACCACGCTCTGGATGCTGTGGCCGTGGCGCTCCTGCTCGGTGTAGGCGCTTTCGCCCATGATAATCGCGTCATCCACCACGATGCCCAGCACCAGGATAAAGCCGAACAGGCTGATCATGTTCAGACTGGCGTGGATATAGGGTGTGTTGATCAGAGCCATGGCGCCGAGGAAGCAGACGGGGATGCCGAGCATCACCCAGAACGCCAGTTTGATCTCCAGGAACAGGGCAAGCACGATGAATACCAGCAGAGCCCCCATCGCGAGGTTCTTCAGCATCATGCCCAGGCGACCTTGCAGATAGAAGGTGATATCCGACCAGATATCCAGACTGACGGCAGCGGGCAACTCGCCTTGTTTCTGCTCTACCCAGGTGCGTGTGGCGATCGCCGTATCGAGGATGTCCTGCTCCCCCATGGCGAACACCTGTATCCCCAGTGAATAGCGGCCATTGAAGCGCGCGAAACCGCTATCCTCGACAAAGCCGTCGCGCACGGTGGCGATATCGCCGAGCAGCAGGCGGGTACCATCGGCAAAGCTGCGCAGCACGATGGATTCAAAATCCTGCTGCACGTAGGCCTGTCCCTGCGTGCGCAGCAGGATGTCTCCCTGGCGGGTGCGCAGCGAGCCCGCCGGCAGGTCCAGCGAAGAGCGGGCGATCACCTCTGCGACATCACTCAGCGTCAGGTGGTACTCACGCAGCAGCGATTCGGAGATCTCGATGGAAATCTCGTAATCGCGCGCGCCCACCACCTCCGCCGCCGAGACTTCGGGCAGGGTCAGCAGGTCCCGACGAATATCCTCCGCCAGTGTCTTCATGCTGCGTTCATCGAGCTCGCCGGAGAGTTGCAGCTGCAGCGCCGGAAACTGAAGCTCCGGCTGGCTGATGATGGCCTTTTCGGCATTGGCGGGAAAATGCTGTATGGCGTCGATACGGTTTTTGATATCCCCCAGCAGGGCGTTCATGTCGATCCCTTCCTGGGGCTCCACCATGACCCGTGCGTGGGAGTCCAGGGCATCGGACTCCACCCGTTTGATGCCATCGAGGTCGTTGATGGCCTCCTCGATTTTCAGCACGATGCCCTGCTCGACCTCCTCCGGGGAGGCACCGGGGTAGGACATGTTGATGAAAATCAGCTCGATGTCGAAGGAGGGAAACATCGAGCGCTGGATATTGAACGCGGAGCCCAGCCCCACCACCAGGATGATGGCCATCAGCAGGTTCGCGGCCACGGGGTTGTGGGCGAACCAGGCAATCACCCCGCCCTGCCGGTGAGGACTCATGCGGAAGGGGCTCCGCCGGGTTGCGCCGGGGCGGCGTCGGCGGCGACGTCAGCGCCCGTTGCCGTGGTGCCCTTGGCCGTGCTCTGCAGTCGCAGTTCGCGGCTGCTGATGCGCGACACCACGCTGACCTCGGCACCGGTGAGCGCGCTGTCCAGTGTGGTGAGTATGACCTGGTCGCCATCGTCCAGCCCCGCAGCGACATAGACGAAGTCGCCCCCGGTGTTCAGTGTGGTGACGGTTCGGTTACGCACCAGATTGTTGTCGTCGACGACCGCGACGTTATCGCCTGCCCGCATCACATACCGGGGCAGGGCGACGAGCCCGGACATCGGGCGCCCTTCGATGCTGGCGGTGACGAAGGTGCCGATGCGCAGGGGCGGCTGCCCCGGATGCGTCAGTCCGTAGGGGTCGTCGATGCGCGCCACGGCGTACAGCGCGCGCGAGCGCTCGTCAAACACACCCTCGCTGCGGTGCAGCCTGGCGGGCCAGTGGGTGACGTCACCGTTGACGTCGGTGTACAGGTCGATGCGCGCTCCAGCCTCCGTGCTGCGCACACCGGGCAGGTCGAGATAGGCGAGCCGCGTTTGCGGGATGGGCAGCCGCACCTCGGCCACATCCACTGAGAACACCTCTGCGAGCTGCGTGCCGGGTGTGACGAATTGCCCCAGCTCAGCGTGCTTGGCACGAATCAGCGCGGTATAGGGTGCGCGCACCACGGTTCTGTCGAGGTCGTCCTGCGCTGTTTGCAGGTCGGCGCGGGCTGCCAGCAGCTGCCCCTCAGCCTGCGCCAGTTGCGGCTTGCGCAGGTACAGATCGCGCGCTTCGTCCGAGCGTTGACTGCCTGCGGGCAGCTTTTCCCATTCCCGGCGCGCCACATCGGCCCGGCCGCGCTCCTGCAGAAGCTCGCTCTCCGCCGAGCGCAGTGCCGCCTCAGCCCGGGCGAGGCGCGCCTGGTAGTCGCGGGGGTCAATACGCAGCAAGACATCCCCCGCGTTGACAAAGCCACCGACGTTGAAGGTTTCAGAGGCCTCCACAATACGGCCCTGAACCTCGGCCAGCAGTGTGGTCTGCTGCAGAGGCGACACGGTGCCCTGCGCCTGCATGGGGATGCGTATAGTCTCCTTTTCCGCCACGACCACATCGACAGTGATCGGCACATACACGGGCTCGCTGATGTCGGTGTCGGGCCGTGTCGCGTAGAGGAGAAGGGTGATGAGGGCTGCTGACAGCAGCAGTGCGCTGGCAACAACGAATTGGCGTTTCACAGTGGCCACATGCAGTACCGTTTTGCTGCCCCGGTCGCCCGCGATACACGGGCGGACCAGGGGAGATGCGAAACAGGCTTTATATCACATCAGCAGGCCCGCAGGCTGTGAAATACTGTTAATACAGTGGTTGGCTCAGTCCCGCTCCGGCGTGTGCACGTCCATCTGCGGAAACGGAATGGTGATGCCGGCTTCATCGAACTTCAGCTTGACTGATTCGGTGGTATCCCAGTAGACGGCCCAGTAATCTTCCGATTTTACCCAGGGGCGCACAAGGAAGTTGACACTGGAGTCGGCGAGTTCGCCGACCACGATGGTCGGAGCCGGGTCGCTGAGAACGCGGGCATCCGCAGCAATGATCTCTTCCAGCAGTTGCTTTGCCTTGCGCAGATCGTCCCCGTAGGACACGCCGAAAACCAGGTCCACGCGCCGTGTGGGCCGTGCAGAATAGTTGACGATGTTGTTTCCCAGCACCGCACTGTTGGGCACGATGACTTCCTTGTTGTCCGGTGTGGTCAGCGTGGTTGTGAAAATGCTGATGGCCTCGACAACGCCCATGGCGCCGCCTGCCTCCACGAAATTGCCTTTGGTGAAGGGGCGGAAGATGATCAGCAACACGCCGGCCGCCAGGTTGGACAGAGAGCTCTGCAGCGAAAGGCCGATGGCGAGGCCCGCAGCACCGAGCAGAGCGACCATGGACGTGGTGTCGATGCCGAGCTGGCTGAGCGCTGCAATGATGACAAACAGCAGCAGAACCCAGTGCAGGATGGCTGTCAGGAACTTGACCAGCACCTCGTCCATGCGCCGTGCGCGCATGAATTTCTCAACCCAGCCGGCGACGGCGGATACCACCATGCGCCCGACATAGAAAATGGCGAGCGCCAGCACGATGCGCGTACCCCAGGGGATGACGTAGGTGTGCAGCAGTTCAGCAAAGTCGAGGTTTTCCAGCATGATCGGGTCTCCTGTGTATCAAGTGGGTGAATATACCCGAAACTCCGCGCGCCTGCAGGCGGCGGGTCGGGATGGACGTGGCGGGCGCTGTGGTGGAAAACGTTAAACCACGCTCGCTGCCGAGCCGCCGCGCGGGTGGTATAGTCCGGGCACACAGGTTGCTGACAGGAAATCCCGCATGACCACAGTATTTGAAAACCCCGCAGCACTGCTCGGCAGTGAGGGCACGGCACTGGGCTGTACCGACTGGCTGCTGATCGAGCAGGAGCGTATCAACCTGTTTGCCGAGGCGACGGGTGATCACCAGTGGATTCACGTCGATCCCGAACGTGCCGCGAGCGGCCCCTTCGGCAAGACGATTGCGCACGGTTATCTCACGCTGTCGCTGGCGAACCTGTTCCTGCCGCAGCTGTTGCAGGTGAACAACGTGTCGATGGGCGTGAATTACGGCTGTGACAAGGTGCGCTTCCCGGCGCCGGTGCCGGTGGGCAGTCGCGTGCGCGGTTGCGGCGAGATACTCTCTGCTGAAGACGTGAAGGGCGGCGTGCAGGTGGTGGTCAGGGTGACGATCGAGGTGGAGGGCAGTGACCGCCCCGCCTGCGTCATCGACACCATCAGCCGTTTCTTCCCCTGAGCAGCGCCATGCTGGACATGGGCGAAGGCGATGTGCCGATCGTGCCTTCGGCGACCGTCGTGCCAGTGCGCGATGGCCCGCAGGGGCTGGAAGTGCTGCTCTTGCAACGCAACAGGGCGCTGAAACACATGGGCGGGGAGTGGGTTTTTCCGGGAGGACGAATTGATCCGTCCGACTACCCGGTGGCAGATGACCACGATCAGGCCGCGTTGCAGGCGGCGATTCGCGAGACCCGCGAAGAAGCGGATGTGCAGATTACGCCGGAGCAGCTGCATTTCCTGTCCCACTGGACGACTCCGGAGGGTGCCCGACGGCGCTACAGCACCTGGTTTTTCCTGGCGGTGCTCGACGCCGATGCGGAGATACGCGTTGACGGGGGTGAGATCTCCGCGCACCGCTGGGTGCGCCCGCAGGACGCCTTTGCAGAGATTCGCGATACGCAAAGTCCGTTCCGCCTGATGCCGCCAACCTACGTCAGCCTCGTCGACCTCGCTGATTTCCGCGACTGTGCCACCGCCCGGGCGGCGCTGGGCGCGCGTCCACCGCGGCGGTATGCGCCGCGCATGATCATGCAGGAGGGTGGTGTCTGTTTCCTCTACGAAGAGGATGCGGGCTATGCTGACCTGGTGGAAGCGGTCAGTGGTCCCCGGCATCGAACCTATATGATCAATGATCAGCTGGAGTACATCCGCGAGGGGGTGGAATGAGCACAACACGCTGGCGCCGTCGGCAACTGCTTGCCGGCCTCGGTGCGGGGGCTGCAGGTGTCGGGCTCGCCGGGCCCGCTGCCGCACTGAGCCGTCGGGAGGTGAGTCGCTGGGACGAGACGACGGATGTACTGGTCGCAGGCTCCGGTTCGGCGGCCTGCAGTGCAGCGATCGAGGCGCAGCGCGCAGGTGCCCGCGTATTGCTCATCGAAGCTCTGCCGCAGTTCGGCGGCTCGTCGGCCATGTCGGGCGGCGTGGTGTATGCCGGCGGTGGCACCGCCCTGCAGAAGGCGGCGGGCTTTGAAGACAGCGTGGAGGAGATGTACCGCTTTATCGCCGGTAACAGCGGCGGCCATCCCCAGTTGGCCAAGATCCAGCTCTACTGCGAGGAAAGTGTCGCCCATTTCGACTGGCTGGTGGCCATGGGTGTGCCTTATAACGAACGTTTTACGCCGGTGAAGGAGCTGACGCTGGGCGATGAGTCGTTGTATTACTCGGGCAACGAACTCGCCTGGCCGGCGCGGGAGATTGCGCGCCCGGTGCCGCGCGGTCACGTGCCGGGCCTGCCCGGCATGACCGGCGGCCGCACCCTGATGGAGGCGCTGCTGGCGCAGACCGCCGCGGCGGGTGTCACGATGCGTGCGGGTGTTGCCGGTCAGCGCCTGATCGTGGAGTCGGACGGTCGCGTGGCTGGCATGCAGGTGCTGGCGGACGGTGAGACACGCAATATTCGCGCGCAGCGCGGGGTCGTGCTGGCCTGTGGCGGCTTCATCCACAATCGCGAGATGGTGCAGCGCCATGCGCCGGCCCTGTTCGACTGCTCCGCGCCCTGGGGCAACGCGGGCGATCTGGGGCAGGGCATCCTCATGGGAGCCGGCGTGGGCGGAGAGACCCTGCACATGCATGAGGGCTTTGCTATCACCCCTATCTACCCGCCGGAGTCGACCCTGGCAGGTATCGTGGTGAACGCCAGTGCGCAACGCTTCGTGCCCGAGGACAGCTACTACGGTGTGCTGGGGGATGCCATTGCCTACCGTGAACAGGGGCGCGCGTGGCTGATTACCGATGCCAGCAGCAGTTTCGATTTTCCGCAGGACAATTTCCTGCTGGTGGCCGAGGCACCGACCATCGGTGATCTGGCGGCGCGCACGGATTTTCCCCAGGGCGCCCTGCAGCACACGGTCGCCTATTACAATCGCTTCGCGGACCTGGGGCGCGACCCCCTGTTCCACAAGCAGGCGCAGTACCTGCGCCCACTCGACAAGCCCCCGTTCAAAGCCTGGGACCTCTCGGTGAAGCGCGCCTTCTTCACCGCCCACACCTTCGGCGGCCTGCACACGGATATCGACGGCCGTGTGATCAGCGGTTTTGGCGAGCCTGTTCCCGGCCTCTATGCGGCGGGCCGCACCACGGCGGGCCTGCCGGTTGCACCGTATATCGCCAGTGGCCTGTCTGTGGGTGACTGCACGTTCTTTGGGCGCCGCGCCGGTGTGGCGGCGGCAAACCATGAGGTCTCCGCATGAAGCCACTACTGCTCCTGTTGTTGCTTGCCGTGGCGCCCGCGGGCGCACAGACCGATACCACGACGATGCCCGAAGGAGATCCCGAGCGTGGCCGGCTGGTGTTTGGCCAGTGCCGCACCTGCCATTATCCGGAGCCCGAGGTCGGCCACAATAACGGGCCCAGCCTGTACCGCATCTTCGGTCAGGTGGCGGGCAAGCAACCGGGCTTTGCGTACTACTCGGAGACGTTCCGCAATGCCCAGTTCGTGTGGACGCCGCAGCTGCTCTACCTCTGGCTGGCAGACCCGCTGGCCATGTTCCCGGGCACCACGATGATGGCGCGTGGGATTCCCGATCCGCAGCAGCGGGCGGATCTTGTCGCCTACCTGAAACGCGCCTCCGTGCGCCCACCGATTGAAGAGCAACTGCAGGAATGAAGATGACGCCGCGTACCGCGCTGTATATGCCCGGCTCCAACCAGCGGGCGATGGAGAAGGCGCGGGGCCTGCCCGCCGACGCCATTGTTTTCGACCTGGAGGACGCGGTAGCGCCGGAGGCCAAGGCACAGGCGCGCGCACAGGTCGTCGCGCAGATCGCCGCTGGCGGCTACGGTGCGCGACAGCTCGTGGTGCGCTGCAATGCCTTGTCCACGCCCTGGGGCCTGGACGATCTGCAGGCAGTTGCGGCGGCGCCGGGTTTGGCGACGGTGTGCCTGCCCAAGGTGGAGTCTGTGCAGCAGGTGCGCGCCGTTACCCGCGAGCTCGATGCCTGTGGCCGCAGCGACATGGTCATCTGGGCGATGATCGAAACGCCAGCGGGTGTGGCGCGCGTCGAGCAGATTGCGGACTGCGAGCGCGTGGATGCGCTGCTCATGGGCACCACGGACCTCTGTGCAGAGCTGCGCCTGCCACCGGACGAGCAGCGCCGGGGCCTGTCCTATGCCCTGCAGCGCTGCGTACTGGCGGCACGGCTGGCCGGCATCATGGTGCTGGACGGCGTTTATCTCGATATCGGCAACAGCGCCGGGTTACAGGCCGTGTGTGAGCAGGGGCGGGCGCTGGGCTTCGACGGCAAGACGCTGATACATCCGGGGCAGATCGAGATCGCCAACGCCGTGTTCGGGCCCTCGGAGGCGGCGGTGGAACACGCCCGTCGGCTGCTCGCACTGTGGCAGGAAACCACGGAGGCGGGCGCTGCCGTCGCGGTGCTCGACGGCAAGCTGATTGAATCGATGCACGTGGATGAAGCGCGCCGCGTACTGGCAACTGCCGAGCATATTGCTCGGCTGTAACCGCAGCGGCGCTGGCCGTTCAGCGCTTGATAATGACCGAGCTACCGTGTCCAAACAGGCCCTGGTTGGCGGTGATGCCCACCCTGGCACCGGCGACCTGCCGGTCACCACATTCGCCGCGCAGCTGCCAAGTGAGTTCGCAGACCTGGGCGAGTGCCTGTGCCGGCACGGCTTCACCGAAGCAGGCCAGGCCGCCTGAGGGGTTCACCGGTATCCTGCCACCCACCGCGGTGTCGCCACGACGCAGCAGCTGTGCGGCTTCACCGCGTGGCGCCAGTTGCAGGTCTTCAATCCAGTCGAGTTCCAGCGCGGTCGACAGGTCGTAGACTTCCGCAACATCGACGTCCTCGGGGCCGATACCGGCTTCTTCGTAGGCTTTCACTGGCAGCGCTGCACGGAAGCTGTGGGCATCAATACCGGCAGCCGCAGCGGAGTCGGTCGCGATATCCGGCATCTCTACCACCGCGCTGGCAAAGCTCGGCGTGACGGTGGAAATGGCCGCAATGCGTGGCGCATCGGCCTTGCCAATGCGGCGCGCATAGTCAGCGCTGCAAATGATCAGGGCAGCGCCGCCATCGCTGGTGGCGCAGATGTCCATCAACCGCAGCGGGTCCGCGACCATGGCGGAGGCCGCCACGTCTTCCGCGGTGAAGCATTTGCGGTAGCGCGCCCGCGGGTTCTTGCTGCCGATCAGGGAGTTCTTCACCTTCACGGCGGCGAAATCCTCCAGCGTGTCGCCGTAGAGGTCCATGCGGCGCCGCGCGTACAGGGCAAAATAGGTCGGGTTGGTAATGCCCAGGTAGAAGCGCACCCAGTCCGGGTCTTCCGGTCGATAGCCACCCGCGGGGGCAAGGAAGCCCTTGGGGGTGGTGTCGGCACCGATGACGAGAGCGACATCACAGGCTCCCGCGAGAATCTTGTTGCGCGCAGCGGCCAGCGCCTGCGAGCCGGAGGCACAGGCGGCATAGGAAGTATTCACCTCACAGCCCTGCCAGCCCAATGCCTGGGCAAAGGTGGCACCTGCGACATAGCCCGGATAACCGCAGCGCACCGTGGCGCCGCCGGACACGAACCCGACATCCCGCCAGGGGATGCCGGCATCCGCCAACGCCTCGCGCGCTGCGGCGACGCCGTATTCAACGAAATTGTGTCCCCACTTGCCCCAGGGGTGCATGCCCGCACCAATTATGGCGATATCGTTGCTCATCAGTGCTGCTCCCCCTGTTCTGCCAGTGGCCGCCATTTCCAGGTCATCTTGATGTCGTCATCGGTTTCATGCAGCGGCTCCAGCACCAGTTCCATTGCCATGCCTACCTTGAGGTCGCTGACATTGACGCCGGTGACAACCTGCCCCAGCACCGTCATCTGCTCTTCCTCCAGCGTCACGGCGGCGATGGTATAGGGCTCGAAGGGCTCAGCGGCCACAAAAGGCGCTGGCGGCTTGTAGCAGGCGTTGGTGTAGCTCCACACCCGACCGGTCCGGCTCAGCTGTACCTCGCGGAAGTCGGTGCTGTCGCAGTCCGGGTTTTTGCAGTAGCGCTGCTGTTTGGGAAAGAAATACGTGCCACAGGCACAGCACTGGGTGCCGATCAACCGGGGCTTGTCGTCCATCGTGAACCAGCCTTCAATGGCCGGTGCCTGGGGTTTCTCATTCATGGGGATTCTCCGCCGAAACGCGGCCTGCAGGGTACTACCCGGCACCTGCGCAGGCAACCGGGCGGCCAGGGTGGGGCGCTTCTCCAGTGGCGGGTATATCAATGCAGACCTTCCCGTCCGGGCGCCACGGCCCGGCTTTGGCGAAAGCGTCACTGCAGACAGGATCTTTGTGGTTGTATTGGAACCTGCGCCGTGATGAGTGGCGTAGTGGGTCGGGGTGTTTTTCCCCCGTCTAAATGTGTGGTGCTATGTAGCGTCGTGCTTCTGCTGCGCTGCCTGCCGCAGCGGGGGCACCCCGAACACCCGCTTGTAGGCCCGCGAAAACGCCGCTTCCGATTGATAGCCCAGATCTTCGGCCAGCTCGGTAAGCGTCACCGGGGATTGCAGGATCTTCATACGCGCGAGGTTCATGCGCCAGTCCGTCAAATAGTGCTTTACCGAAGTGCCGAGCACCTCAGTGAAGCGAGCGGAGAAGCCCGAGCGTGACATGCCCGCCTGCTCGGCCAGACGGTCCACAGTCCAGTGAGTTTCCGGATGGGCGTGGATGGCGGCCAGTGCCTTGCCCAGCTTTGGGTCTTCCAGGGCGCCGAGCCAGCCCTTGCCGGCATCCGGCGCGTGTTCAATCCAGTGGCGGATGGCGTGGATGACGATGATATCTGCCAGGTGCGCCATCACCGTTTCACCGCCCGGCGCCAGGGACGCGGCTTCCTGTTCCATCAGCTCGATCATCGCCTGCAGCGGGCCGGGCAGGTTGGCTCCGTCGCACTGGATATGAATGATCTGCGGCAACTGGCTGACCAGCTTTTGTCCGGCGATATGATCAAAGCCAAGCACCCCGCAGATCAGCCGGGTTTTTTCACCTGGGCCTTGTTCTCCGTCGCCGCCGTAGCGGATGTATTCAAGGCGCTCGGAGAGTCTGGTCACCGGAATATCAAAGAACGGCTCACAGGGCTGGTCTACCCGGTGGGCGATGCAGTGGCCTTCGCCCTTGGGAATCAGCGCCAGCTCGCCGGGTTTCAGGTAGAGGCTCTGGTTGTCGTTGAAGCGCAGCCAGCAGCTGCCCTCAGTGAGAATGTGGAACATCATCATGCCGGCCATGGGCGGCATCTCGATGCCCCAGGGGGCGGTCAATGCCGAGTTGGCATACACCGCCCCGTTCAGGCGCAGGGAGTAGAGCGTCTCGCCCAGGGTATCGGCGCGGGCAGGGATGTCTCTGGGCAGTTCGGAGGCCATATGGGCTACCTTTCTGGATAATCTGCAAAGAAATATGGCTATACAGGCATTAAAATTCAAGTTTTCGCCCTTTAGACTGGCCTCATCGGGTGGCTGATCACCCACATCCAACAGACCTTGACGATCGGAGATGATGAGGCATGAACAACGACGTGATTGCAGTGATTGGGGCTACCGGCAAGACCGGTGTGCGAGTGGCAACACGGTTGAGCGAGCGGGGGCGGGCAGTGCGGACACTTTCGCGTAACGCATCGATCCCGTTCGACTGGCAAGACCGGGCCACCTGGCCGGCGGCACTGGCCGGCGTAAGCGCGGCCTATGTGACGTATTACCCGGATCTGGCCATGCCGCAGGCTGAAGACGACATCCGCGCTTTGATCGCGCTGGCCAGGCAGCAGGGTGTCGAGCACATGGCGCTGCTGTCGGGTCGCGGTGAAGAGGGCGCCCAGCGCGCCGAGCAGGTGCTGATCAACAGCGGTCTGGCCTGGAATGTGGTGCGTGCCAGCTGGTTCATGCAGAACTTTAGCGAAAGTTTCATGCTCGAGGGACTTCAAGCGGGAGAGCTCGTGCTGCCGCAGCCGCGAGCCCGGGAGCCGTTTATTGATGTGGACGATATTGCCGATGTGGCCGTCGCGGCGCTGACTGAGCCGGCACTGCGTCACCAGCTACTGGAAGTCACCGGCCCCGAGCTGCTGACGTTTGCCGAGAGCGTGCAGGCCGTTGCCCAGGCCAGCGGTCGCGACATCGGCTTTACCCCGGTGCCGGTGGACGCCTATCTCACTGCTGCGAAGGCCGAGGGCCTGCCGGATGACATTGCCTGGCTGATCAATGAGCTGTTCGTGCATGTGCTCGATGGCCGCAATGAAAGCACCACCGATACCGTCGAGCGGGTACTGGGCCGCCCGGCGCGCAGTCTTGCAGAGTATGTGGCACGTATGGCGGCCTCCGGTGTCTGGTCTGTACCCGGTACATCCGTAAACGGGAAAGCAGCATGAGCGCGTTATTCACCATGATGGCAAGGAAAATGCTTGCCAGGGCCTGTGTCACATTCGGGGTGCTGGTGTATGCGCTGGTGATTCCGTATCTGGAGATCAACCCGTCGCATGTGCTCAATGAGGCATGGCCGCCCCATGCACGCCTGCATGAAGTCTGGCAGCTCACAACCCATTGTGCGCTAGGCCTGCTGGCATTGTGGCTGACCTGGTGGCGCGGCGCGGTAGCTATTGCCAGTCTTTTGAATGTCTGTGTGATGGGCGGCGTGCTGGTGGCGCATGTCCTTGCAGATGGCTACGGCGGCTCAATCCATTCGGGTAACCTGGAAAGCGTGGTGCTGGGCGTGCCGGTGGCCGTTTTTGCGGCGGGAGTTGTGGTGTTGCTGGCGACAGCTGCTCTTTGGCTGGGCAGGTCGCATCCCGACAAGGCAGTGTAGAATTGAGCGCGTCGTTCCAGTCTGTCTTGACTGTCGTCTTGGCCAGGTTTTCTGGGCCGGCGCTAGCGTAGTAGGGCAGCCAGGTGCTTCCTGTCCTTCGGAGGCTTGTGCATGCGTCCCTCATGGAGTGGGGTCACTCATGCGGGGTCTCCAGTGTGCTATCTGTTCGGTCTGGGGACAGGGAATCCTGTAGAGCGCTGTTATCGGTGGCAGAACATCACTGAAGCAGCGTGAACCCCGGTAGTCGGCAATATCGCGATACTCACCAACGGGGAGTACCGGTTCAGTAAGTTGTGCTTGCTGCCACGCATTTCAGGTCGGCGCGCACAGCCGTCGCCGCACGCGCGACAATATGCGTTGTCTCAATCAAGCAGAATCAGGGAGTACCAGCATGAAGAAACGCTATGCCATGACCGGCGGTGCCACCGGTATCGGCGCTGCGCTGCGTGAGCAGCTGTGCGCGGCGGGCCACGAAGTGATTTCGATCGATATCAAGGAGGGTGACATCATCGCCGACCTTTCCACGCAGGAAGGCCGTGACCTTGCCCTGGCGGCTGTGCGTGAGCGCGCTGCCGATGGTCTCGACGGGTTTATCCCCTGTGCGGGCCTGCCGCCGGTAGCGCCGCCACGCATCATTGCCGCGGTGAACTATTTCGCGGCGGTTGCCATGGCGACAGGCTTGCAGGATCTGGTGGGCAAGCGGCGTGGCACCGTGCTGTTGGTGAGTTCCAACTCGGCGCCCATGACCCAGACCTCGCACCCGCTGGCCCAGGCCTTTCTCGAGGGCGATGAGCCGAAGGCGCTGGACGTGGCGGCGGGTGAAATGGGGCAGACGGTGTACTCGGCGTCGAAGCATGCGCTGACGGTGTGGATGCGCCGCAATGTCGTGGCCTGGGCAAAAGCCGGGGTGCGGCTGAACGCGGTGGCGCCCGGCATCACCGATACACCGCTGACTCAGCAGGTGTTTGCCGATGAACAGTTGGGCGGTGTGATGCGCGACTTCAGTGCCATGGTGCCCTGGGGCCAGACCGCACAACCCGGTCAAATCGCCAATGTGATGCGCTTTATGCTCAGCGACGAAGCGGACTTCGTATGCGGTTCGGTGTTCTTTGTCGATGGCGGTTCCGACGCCATGCTGCGCAGCGATCAGTTCTGATCGCTCGCGCCGGCCTCCATGTCCCTGCGGATGACGCTGGCGATCTCGTCGCTCAGCCGCTGTAGCAGGTCGCTGTAGGCCGCCGCCGTATCGGCGGCCCGCCACCCGGGCCCCGGCAGGGGTGCCGACAGGCGGCTGATGCGCTGCGCCACTGACGTGCTCGCTCCGTCGCCGGTGCGGGTAACGCGCCATTCGGCGACCAGTTCCGCGCTGTTGTTGCCGGCGTCCAGTGACAGCAGCCAGACCTGCACCGCGAACTCCGGTATATCATTGCGCTGCCAGGGGTGGGGGCGAATATTCTGCGTGCCCAAGGCCGCAGACAGGTTCAGCCCCAGCACGCGCTGTATACCATCCTCCAGCGGCTCGGCCCAGCGTTCGTAACGGGCCACATGCAGTCGGTTGCCGTTTTCGCTGTACACCATGCCTGAGCGATTCAGGTATTCGGGGATGGTGATCGGCCCCACACCCAGTGACGGGCTCTGCCCCATCGCCGGGGCCTGCTGGTTGCTGTTGAGCAGGTAATACTGGTGTTGGGGGGAGCTGCCACAGGCCGCCAGCAACAGGGCGCAGACGACGGTGAGAAGTTTGATTGGGGTCATTGGCTGTTCTCGCTCTTGCCGCGAAGCAGCGACTCAGGCTGCTCCTCCAGGGTTTTTGCCAGCATCTGCAGCGCCCTCCCGGCCAGTGCCAGTTCGCGCAGAGCTTCGTTGAGGCGGTAGGCGGTTGCGGAGTCGGCGGATACCAGGCCGTCGATTTCACCCATGGTGCTTTCAAACCGCGCCGTGGCGTTGCGCAGCACGGTCATGTTGTCTTCCAGCAGGGTGGTCAGCCTGGGCAGCGCTTCCGCAGCTTCGCTGACCAGCGTATTGGAGTTGTTCAGCACGCGGTCGATGCCGGGGCCAGCGGTGGCCAGGGTGGCTTCGAGCTGTGTGGTCAGGGAGCGCAGGCTGGCCAGGGTGAGCCCGACGTCCGCTGGCAGTTGCTGGAACGGGGCCTGCTCGACGAAGGCATTGACGTTGGCGGCGATGCTCTGCAGGTTGGCTGCCATCTGCGCAATATCAAGGCCCTCGATCTGGCTCACGATGCGTTCCAGCTCAGTGGGAATTGTAGGTATCTGCGTGTATTCCGTGTCGATGGCGAGCAGGTCTACGGGCGTTTCAGGGTGAAAATCCAGTTGTATATACAGCAGGCCCGTGAGCAGGCTTTGCAGGCCCAGTTGGGCGCGCAGTCCGCGGCCGATCAGGTCGTCGATCAGGGCCACGGATGGCCGCTCAGTCATCTGTATGCTCTCGCCCGATAGCTCGGCCTCCACCTGCATGATCAACTTGGCGGTGTTGCTGTCCAGCAGCAGGTTGATGCCTGTGACCTGGCCGATCTCAACGCCGCGCAAGGTGACCGGTGCCCCCACGCTCAAGCCCTTCACCGAGCTGTCGAAAACCATCACCACCTTGCTGCGATCGCTGCCCAGGCCTGAGCCCAGCACGAACAGGAGCGTCGCCAATGCAATCAGCAGGGCGCCGACAATAAAGCCGCCAATGGCGACACTGTGTGCTCTTTCTTCAGACATTACCCGGTTTCTCCTGCGTCGGCGCTGCGGGTCAGAAATTGCCGCACGACCGCCTCCTCGCTGTGTTCTCGCAGCTGTTTTGGGTCGCCATAGCCAATCATGGTGCGGGTGCTCGCATCGAGATAAACGCTGTTGTTGGCAATGGCGAATATACTCGGTAATTCGTGCGTGACCATCACCACGGTAGCGCCGATCGATTCGGTCAACTGCAAGATCAGGTCATCCAGTAACCGCGAGCTTATCGGGTCCAGCCCGGCAGAGGGCTCGTCGAAAAAGAGGATCTGCGGATCCAGAGCGATGGCCCGGGCGAGCGCTGCGCGTTTATTCATGCCACCGCTGATTTCCGAGGGGTAGTAACTTTCAAAGCCACCCAGGCCGACCAGCGATAATTTGTAGCGTACCACGTCCCTGATCTGCGCCGCTGTGTAGTCAGTGTACAGTTGCAGTGGCAGGCTGATATTCTGTTCCAGGGTCATGGCACTGAACAGCCCACCGGACTGGTAGGTAATGCCCCAGCTGCGGCGCATCGCGTCGCGTACTTCCGACGAGGCGTGGGTGAAACTGGTGCCTGTGTACAGAATCTCACCCGCCGCTGGCTCCAGCAGCCCCAGCATGTGCTTGAGCAGCGTGCTTTTACCGCAGCCGCTGCCGCCCATGATGACGAAGATGTCGCCCCGGTATACCGGGAAGCTCAGGTCACGCTGAATGACGTTACTGCCAAACGCCATGGTCAGCTCGCGAACCTCGATATGGACTTCGCGCTCGTCGTCAGTCATCAGATACCCAGATGCTGGAAGAGGATGTTGATGGAGGCGTCTGCCACAATCAGGTAAACGAGGGCGGTGACCACTGCCTCGGTAGCGGCCCTGCCCACGCCCGCAGAATTGCGCCCGGACTGCATGCCCGAGCGACAGCCTGCAATGGCGATCAGCACCGCAAACACAAGGCTTTTCAGCAACCCGATACCGATATGGGCGATGCTCACAGCGGCTCCCGCCTGGCTGGAATACTGCAACAGGGAAATGCCCATGCCCCCGGCGACAATGCCGCCACCGACAATGCCCAGCAGGTTGGCGTAAATGGTAAGCAGCGGCATGGTCACCACCAGCGCCAGGATGCGCGGTATCACCAGAAACTCGATCGGCGACACGCCCAGCGTGCGCACGGCATCGATTTCCTCGCTGGCCTGCATGGTGCCCAGCTGGGCGGCGTAGGCCGCACCGGTGCGTCCCGCCATCACAATCGCGGTCATCAACGGACCCATTTCGCGCAGCAGCCCGATGGTGACGAGATCGGCGACGTAGATGCCGGCGCCGAATTGCTGCAATTGCACGGCTCCCAGGTACCCGAGAATCATACCGACAAGAACGCTGGTCAGGCTGATGATGGCAAACGCATCGGGACCGGACTGGTAGCAGAAGGTGCGAAAGTCGGCGAAGCGGGTGTTGGCCTTGCCAGCGATCAGGGCGCCGAGTGCGATGCAGATATCGCCAAAGAAGGCCAGCGACACGCGCAGGTCATCCAACAGTTCCCGCAGTGCTTCAGAGGGGCTGCGCACATGCCACCAGGGCCGGGGGGCGGGTTGTTGACGCTGGTGGGCGGGTACCGAGGTGGCGATTGATAACAGGCGCCTGGCGTTCTCGGGGAGCCCCTCGGTATCGACGTCGACACCGCGCTCCTCGCAGTAGCTGGCACAGCTCAGCAGAAACGACATGAGCAGCGTAGTCCAGTCGCCCAGCTCATCGCAGTCAAAGCGGAGATTGTCCACCGTGAGCGCCGTGAGCTGCGCCCTCACGTCCCGGAACTCGGGTACCGAAGCAGCGTCCACCCAGCTGCCGTAAAGTCGGAGTGTAGCGGTGTTTGATGCGTTGTCGGTGTCCAGCTCGAAGCCGGCGGCCGGCTGGTTCATGCCCGGAGACGTCCTGAAAAAGTCGTCAACTATGCTAAACCCTAACCCGGGGGATGACCAGCCAGTCCCCGCTACCGTTCTACTGGAAGGGTAGCCTGGGCCGCTTCTCCTCAATGACGGCCTTTGCATCCCGGTAGATGTCCGCGACCGGTTTCTGATTACCTACCTGCTGGCGACGGGAAATCATGGTCATGGGGAACAGGTAATTGTCGGTCTGTTTGTCGTACAGTGCCCGGCTGCGACCGCTGGCGTCGTTGTAGATCACCCACGCCAGCCCGAGTTCGCTCGCCAGCAGGTCGCCCAGTACCAGGCCCATGGCCTGCAGCGTGCCGACGTCCTCCGGGGTCACAATGCCCCTGTCCAGCAGGCGCTGCAGCATGCGGATGTCGCGGTCGGGGTCGCCGCTGATACCCTGGCCGAGTTCCCGGCGCGCGAGATCGTCCACGCTGGCGCGCTGCTGCGCCATGTGGGCGAGGGCGATTTTGGACGGTGGGCTGACCGTGACCTCATCCTGGGCGCCCGCGGTGAGCGACGGCGCGGCCAGGGATGCAAACAGGAAGAAGGTGGCGAGAAACCACTGGGCGGGGTCAGAAGGTCTCATGGTATACTCCGGTGCGTATCTTGGTGCAGGTCTGTGTGCGTGCCCGCGCGTATATTAGCGCATCGCGGTTGTCTTCGTGTTGCCTGCATGGATAATTGCGCTCTTCTTTATTCCGGCGTTCAGCGGCTGTGGCCGGCGCCCGGCACATTTCTGGAGATTTCCCATGATAACCGGCAGTATTGTCGCGCTTGTGACGCCAATGCACCCGGACGGCAGCCTCGACTGGGGCAGTCTGGAGCGCTTGCTGGACATGCACATTGCGGCAGGCACCAGCGCCATCGGCGCGGTCGGGACCACCGGCGAGAGTGCCACCCTGAGCGTCCCGGAGCACCTCGAGGTCATCCGCCACTGCGTGCGCTACGTCAACGGTCGCATCCCGGTGGTTGCCGGTACCGGTGCCAACTCGACCCGCGAGGCGATCGAGCTGACCAGTGTTGCGGCCCGCAATGGCGCCGATGCCTGCCTGCTGGTAACGCCGTACTACAACCGCCCGACGCAGCGCGGTCTGTACGAGCATTTCAAGGCCATTGCGGCGGCGGTCGCCATTCCCCAGATTCTCTACAACGTGCCAGGCCGTACGGCGGTGGATATGGACAACGATACCGTGGTGCGTCTGTCCGAGCTCGACAACATCGTCGGTATCAAGGACGCAACCGGTGATCTGTCACGGGTGCCGGACTTCAAGGCGCGCTGCCCTGATGACTTTGCGATTTACTCCGGGGATGACCCCACGGCCATGGAGCTGATGCTCGCCGGGGGGCACGGCAACGTTTCCGTTACCGCAAACATTGCGCCACGGCAGCTGGCCGAGCTCTGCCGGCTGGCGCTCGCGGGCGACCGGGCCGAGGCCGCGCAGATCAACGAGCGCCTGTCCGGGCTCAACCGTGCGCTGTTCCTGGAGGCGAATCCGATACCGGTAAAGTGGGCCATGCAGCAGCGCGGCTTGATTGAGGCAGGTATTCGTTTACCCTTGACGCCTCTGGATGAGCGCTTTCATGCGCAGGTCCTTGCAGCGTTGGAGGCGGCGGGAATTTAATGGCGGAATCTATGAAGCTGGTATTGCGCATAGCATTGGTTGGCAGCTTGCTGGCCAGCGCGGGTTGCAGTTATCTGTTTGGTGACGAGGGCCTGTTCCCCGACACCTCAGACGACTACAAGAACGCGCGTGAGTTGGACCCCATTCGTCTGCCGGAAGGCAAGGAAGAAGCCAGGCTCGAGGAGATCTACCCCATCCCCCCCGTGCAGGACGATACCCTGCTCGCCGGGGAGTTCGAAGTGCCGCGACCGACACCGCTGGTGGCCGGGGCCGGGGAAGATGTGGTGCGCATCCAGTCTCTCGGTGATGAAAGCTGGGCGCTGATTGCGGTTGCCCCGGGTCAGCTCTGGCCCCAGGTACGCAGCTTTCTCACGTCGGCGGGCATTCCGGTGGGACGCGTGGACGCCCAGGCGGGCTTGATCGAAACCGGCTGGCTGGACCTGGAAGGACAGACCATGGCCTCGCGTTTCCGCTTCCGCATAGAGCAGGGGGTGCAGCGCGGCAGCAGTGAATTGCATGTGCTGCAAATGCGCCAGGCAGGCGATGTGAGCGGCTGGCCCGGGCGCTCTGACGATACTGCCCAGGAGCAGGAAATGTTGCGTGCTGTGGCGCAGTTTATCGCCAACAGCGCCGACTCCGCGCCGGTGTCCATGCTGGCGGACCGTGCGATGAGTGCGGAAGGGAAGTTGACCATGGAGGACGGCGCCAATGGCACCAGCGTCCTGCGGGTTGGGTTGCCCTTCACCCGGGCCTGGGCGTCCGTCGGCAAAGCCCTGGAGGAGTCGCGCTTCGAAATCACCGATCGCGACCGCAGTGAGGGTGTCTACTATGTGCGTTTCCTTGGCGAGGCGGCGGAAGAGGACGGCGGCTGGTTCTCCTGGATGTTCTCCGACGAAGATGAGAATCCCATGATCGGGCGCAGTTTCCTGGTGTCAGTCGTCGCAGCGGGAGACAAGGCGGTCACCGTGGGGATGGCGCCGGTAGCCGGCGAGGCAACCCTGGAGAAACGTGACCAGCAGGCGCTGCTCACCCTGCTCAAGGGCAACATCAACTAGGGCGCCGGCATGCTGCGTTTTGCATCACTGGGCAGCGGCAGCAAGGGCAACGCCACGGTCGTGACGGGCGGCGGGACCACGGTGCTGATCGACTGTGGGTTTTCCCTGCGGGAAACCCAGCGCCGTCTGGCCCTGCTGGGCCTGTGCCCCGATGATCTCGCCGCCATTCTGGTCACGCACGAACACAGTGATCACAGCGCCGGTGTCAGCCGCCTGGCAAGGCAGTGGGATATACCGGTCTACCTGACGCACGGTACGCAGCGCAGTGGTCGCCTCGAGGGGTGTCCGCGCGTCACCTGCTTCAACAGCGAGGAACGTCTGCAGATCGGCGCGCTGTCGGTAGAACCTGTGGCCGTTCCCCACGATGCACGTGAACCCTGCCAGTATCGGCTCTCTCATGGCGGTCGCTCGCTGGGGGTGCTGACCGATCTCGGCAGCATTACCCCGCACGTGGTGGAGCGCTTTCGGGGCTGCGATGCCCTGGTGCTGGAATTCAATCACGATCTGGACATGCTGTGGGCGGGGAGTTATCCGCCCTCGCTGAAGCAGCGCGTGGCCAGCGACTGGGGTCATTTGAACAACCACCAGGCGGCTGAACTGTTGCGCCAGCTCGGACCAGAAACCCTCGAACACCTGGTCGTGGCGCATATCAGTGAACAGAACAACTGTCCCACGCGGGCAGCTGCAGCACTCGAGAGCGTGCTGGGTGCAGGGGATCAGCGCGTGGTATTCGCCGCGCAGAACGCCGGGTTCGACTGGCTGACGCTAGCGGCAGTGCCGGGGCAGGGTCAGGCGCTCCAGTGAAACCCAGCTGTCCGGGGCGGGGCAGCGCAGGCCGCTATTGCCCTCCAGATTGACCACGGCGAGCGCGGGCAATCGGTAGAGCGGGCTTGCATCCTCTATCCGGTTGTCGTCCAGCAGTACGCTGCGCAGTTCCAGCAGCGCCACCAGCTCGCGAATGTCCTGCAGCGCGTTGCCGCCCAGGTTGAGCCAGCTCAGGCTGGAGAAGCGCCCCAGGCCATTGAGGCTGCGCACCCCGGCACCGCTGCAGTCGAGGGTCTGCAATTCGCCGACGCTGCTGATCTTGTTGTCGTTGATGGCCTGTTCGATACAGCTGCGCAATGCCGGGTCTTCAATCCGGAAATCCGTCAGCAGCGGGCGCGGGCTGTACACGACGCGCTCGTTGACGCTGAAATCGTATTGTTGGCAAGCTGCCAGCCAACACAGGGAAATGCCGATAAGCCATCGACCGAGCATGCGTTGTGTTCCCATGTTTTAAGCCCCCGATGCGCGCCCGGCTGGCGCATGGATTCAGGCAGCGTGGCACCCTATAATGGTACCGGCTTGGGCGAACAGAAACGAGTAGGCTATGACCGAAAGACCGGACGAGCCCGCGGGCATGACAGGCGGCGCCGTGACAGACCACAGGACCATCAGCATCTCCCAGCGCGGCAACCTGAAGGCGCTCGAGAGCGCCCTGCGCAAGCAGTGGCGGCTGGGCCAGAACATCGTGCTGTGCTGGAGCGCCGATGAACGCGGCATACTTGTCATTTTCGTCCCTCACTACTTCCTCGGTAACTTCTGTGCGCGGCCCGGCGTAGAGGGCGTGCAGGACAACGAGGCTTTTGTGCGCGAACTCATTTCCGGCAGCCGCGGCAAACCCCGGGAAGAATTCTTTGCCATTGCCAACAGGCTGGACATTGCCCCCGGCTTTATCCGCCTGGATACACCACTCGCCGATGACCCGGCGGTCACCAGCGGTGTGGAACAGCTGATCAAACGCTATGGGCTGAGCTATGTCAGCGATCGTGCGGTGTTGCTGTTCGACATTGCCGAATTCTCCCTGTTTACGCCCTTCGAGCAGGCCAGCCAGTTGAACAGCCTGTCCTATTCGCTGAACTCCGCCTACAACAAGCTGCTGGCGAAAGGCATCGAGGTGCATTTTTCGCGCACCACCACCGGCGATGGCTACTATGTCTGGAACCGCGCGCTGGGCGCGCAGGCAAACCATGACCTGTTCTATTTCCTGTTGCTGGTCGTGGCCGACAACGCGGTGGCGCGACGGGCCTCGCACGGCAACACCGTGCCGGTCATCCGCGCCGCCTACCATATCGGCAGCCATTACGAGCTGTACCAGGCCGAGGGCGTCAATCCCACCGTACACAGCTACATCGTGGGCGATGTCACGATCGAGCTGGCGCGCATGGCGGAAAAAGCCCAGCCACAGCAGATTCTGATCGGGCACTTCGAAACTGCTGGGCGCGCGGTAGAGGGCGGGGCGGCAGTGGAGCGCATCTATGCGCCGGCCTTCATCAGCCAGTGCAACGAGGGGCTGGTTGCGCTCCACGGCATACAGTTTGCCGGCAAGACGCTGCAGGGCCTGCAATGCCGCCTGTCCGGTGCGGGCAGTGGCGATGATCGTCGCGCGGTGCGTCGCCTGCTGATCACCGACAAGCACGGACTGTCCCGCCACGCCTACAATCTCGAGTTCACTCTCGAGTTCGAGGACCGCACCCTGGCGCTGGGGCTGGCCGAGAGTGCCCTGGCGGAAGATCCTCATACAGCCATCGCTGCACCACCGGCGGCCCTGAGCAGCCTCCACAACGGCGCATCGCAGCCAGCCACTGCGATACAGGAACCTACGCTACAGGAGCAGGTTGAAGAACTGGCGTCATTACTGCAGGACCGTTTCGAGCGCGAACCGCGGGAGAATGGCTGAATTGTGATGTCGTCCCCGGCCGAACAGCAACGCCGCGACATCACCGGGCAGGTGGCACTGGGTGACCCGTCTGCTGTGATGTCTGAAGTGCGCGCTATCCTCGAAGCGCACTGGCCGGACGGCGACTGGTCGCCGCTGGACACCCTCAGCGAACTGTTTTGCGTGCTGTATGCCGGTGAGCACCCCGAGTACCACGGTTGCGACGCGGGCTATCATGATGCCGAGCACGTGCTGGACGTCACCCTGGCGATGACGCGGTTGATGGCAGGGCGCGAAAAGCGCTGGCCCGGTCCCTGGGCGTTTGACGCCGACCTGGCCCTGGCCGGGGTCGCCAGCGCGCTGTTTCACGATGCAGGCTATCTGCGCCGCCGTGGGGATCGCCGGCACAGCACGGGCGCAGCCTACACGCGCACCCACGTGCCCCGCGGTGCCGCCCTGATTCGCGCGCAGTTCCCGGCGGTGGGGCTGGCTGAACTGGCGCCGGTCTGCTCCCGGCTCGTGCACTTCACCAATTGTCACCGCAAGCCCGAGTACCTGAACGTGCGCAGCCGTCAGGAATGGCAGCTCGGCGCCCTGCTGGGTACGGCTGATCTGCTGGCGCAGATCGCCGCACCGGATTACCTCGAAAAGTGTCGCCAGGCCCTGTACGACGAGTTCGTCGCCAGCGGCATTGCGGTGGGAGAACACACACCGGAGCCAGCCCGCTGTCACTATCGCTCGCGGGATGACCTGATTCAGCGCACTCCCGGCTTTGTGCACGGGGTTGCCGGTTCCCGTCTCGAGCGGGATTTTGCCGGCGCCTACCACTACGCCAGCAGTTATTTCGGTGGTGACAATCCCTACCTCGACGCGGTCGTCGCCAATTGCGCGCGGCTGGAGCAGTGGCTGGCGCCGTCCCGGGCCTGACTGCCATGCAGCCACATCACAGCGCGCCCCTCGGCAAAATCGCGGTAGCCGCGCAGGACAGTGCGCAGCGCGATCGGGCGCAGGCACTGGCACAGCAGTTGGGCGCGTACTGTGTGGAACCCGGGCAGGCACACGCTCCTCCCGCTGTGCAGGCACTGTTGTGGGTGGGCGCCGATGCGCTTTCCCTGCAGGCGGTGGCAGCAGGTGGTCGCTCCCCCGGGCCGATCAGCGTCGACTTTGGTGGCGCGGCCATGCGGCACCGGCGTCGGGGTGGCCAGAATGAGCTGCTGGGCAAGGCGGTGGGTATTGGCAAGAAGCCCGCGCTCGCGGTGCTTGATGCAACTGCCGGGCTGGGGCGCGATAGCTTCGTGCTGGCGGATCTCGGGTGTGCGGTTGTCCTCGCCGAGCGTGAACCTGTCGTGCTGGCGCTGCTGGATGATGGCCTGGAGCGCGCAGCGCGGGCAGAAGACGCCTGGCTGAACCGCGTCGCAGGGCGCATGACTCTGCATCATGGGGAAGCCTCCACCCTGCCGGCGGCAGTGCTGAATACACTGGACGTGATCTACCTGGACCCGATGTTCCCGGAACGCGACAAATCTGCAGCGGTGAAAAAGGAGATGGCGCTGTTCCAGACTCTGTTCGCCGGGGGCACGACAGCGGACGACGCCGCGCAGTTGCTCGACTGGGCCCTGGGTTGCGACGTCGCCCGGGTGGTGGTGAAACGCCCCCTGCGGGCCCCTTGCCTGACCCCGCAGCAGCCGTCGCACACCATCGCCGGCAAGGCCGTGCGCTATGACGTCTATGTGCTGCGCAGTCTGCGTTAGGCCCTCAGGGCTCAGTGGCGCGCGGCCATGCGGAACAGCCGGCGGGTGAACACGGACTGCAGCAACGGGTCCAGCCAGCGGTAGAGGCGCCCAGACAGGTAAACCGGTTTACCGCGCTCTACAGCCTGCAGGCCCTCACGCACCACCACGTCCGCGCCGTACCAGAGGAATCCCGGCATGCCGTCTTTCATGTCCTGTAGCCCCGCCGTGCGGTGGAAATCGGTATGGGTGTAACCGGGGCACAGAGCGCACACCTGGACACCGCTGCCCTGCAGTGTGACTGCCAGGTCCTCCGACAGGGCGATCAGGTAGGCCTTGCTGGGGCCGTAGTTGCAGCCACCGTCGCGGGGAATGCGCCCCGCGACGGAGGCGACATTGATCACCCGGCCGAAGCCGCGCTCACGCATGGCAGGTATGAACAGATGGCAGAGTTGTGCCACCGACAGCATCATCAACTGGAAAAAGGCCTGGTGATCTGCCCAGTCGCGATCCTGCAGGAGGTCGGAGCCGGCGATTCCGGCGTTGTTCACCAGATAGTCTATCTCGATGCCCTGCGCCGACAGGCTGTTGTAGAGCGCGTCCGGGGCGGCGGGGTCCGACAGGTCCGCCACCTCCACCAGCGTAGTGCAGCCGTGCGCCTGCGCCAGCTCGGCGGCGAGGGCCTGCAGCCTGTCCCTGCGCCGCGCCACCAGCACCAGGTTGATGCCCTGGGCTGCCAGCTGGCGGGCAAACTCTTCACCGAGCCCTGCGGATGCCCCGGTAATCAATGCGGTGCGCTTGCGCGTCATCGGTTTTCTCCTCAAGATGTTGGCCGTTGCCACCGGCATGGTACGCCACACCGCTCGCGCTGTCTGCGCGCCGCCCAACCCCAGGAACAGGGACATATCACGATGCAAAACACAGGGATCGCGCTGGTCACCGGCGCCACCTCCGGACTGGGCGCAGAATACTGCCGCCAGCTTGCCCGCCAGTGCAAAACCATCATTGCCGTGGGGCGGCGCGGCGATCACCTGCAGGCACTGGGTGCCGAGCTGGATGGGCTGACGCGCATTCATCCCGTGGTTGCGGACCTCAGCACGGTGGAGGGTGTAACGCGCACGGTGGAGGCACTGCGCCAGCAGGGCCCCGTGGATCTGCTGATCAACAACGCGGGCTTTTCGACGCTGGGCGACTTTGCCGACAGCACGCTTGAGGTCGAGCTGCAAATGGTGCGCCTGCAGATTGACGCGCCACTGGAGCTGGCGCGTGCCGCGCTGCCCTTCATGCGTGAGCAGGGCCGCGGGCAGATCATCAATGTGGCCTCTGTCGGCGCCTTCGTGGAACTGCAGAAAACCGCGGTATACGGTGCGTGCAAGGCATTCCTGCTGGCCTTTTCAAGGTCGCTGCAGGCCGAGGTGGCGGGGCAGGGTATTCGCGTGCAGTGCCTCTGTCCCGGCCTCACGCGCACCGAGATTCACGATACAGCGCATTTTTCCGGCTTCGACAAGGGGCGTTTTCCGGAATCGATGTGGATGGAGGCGGACGCGGTGGTGGCCGAGAGCCTCGCCGCCCTGGCGGGTGACGAGGTGGTGGTGATTCCGGGGCAGGTCAACCGGGATATCGTGCGTGGCGCAGTGCAGCAACAGCTGCAGGCGCTACAGCACTAGGCGTTCCAGCACGCCCTGGTAGAGGCGGGCCAGCCGCGGTAGGTCCGCGGCGCGCACACACTCATTGCGTTTGTGGATGGTGGCATTCACCGGGCCGAGCTCGACGATCTGTGCCCCGGTCGGCGCGATAAAGCGTCCGTCGGAGGTGCCGCCGGCGGTGGACAGTTCGGTGTCCAGGCCGGTCTCGGCACGGATGCTCTCCACCACGGCGTCCACCAGGCTGCCGGCCGGGGTCAGGAAGGGCTCCCCGCTGAGCTGCCAGTCCAGGGTGTAATCCAGTTTGTGGGCCTGTAGCAGGCGTTCCGTGCGCCGTATCAGGTCGTCTGCCGTGACTTCCGTGGAGAAGCGGAAATTGAACATGGCCTGGAGCTCGCCGGGGATCACGTTGGTCGCGCCGGTGCCACTGGTGATATTGGAAATCTGCAGGGACGTCGCCGGAAAGAAGGCGTTGCCCTGGTCCCATACCTGACAGGTCAGGGCGTGCAGGGCGGGCAGCGCCCGGTGAATGGGATTGTCTGCCAGCTGCGGGTAGGCGATGTGGCCTTGAACGCCGCGCACCGTGAGTACGGCACCCAGTGAGCCGCGCCGGCCGTTCTTGACCACATCGCCCAATTGCGCGCTGCTCGAAGGCTCGCCGACCAGGCACCAGTCGATTGTCTCACCCTGCTGCTGCAGGTAATCCACGACCTTGACTGTGCCATCGTGGGCCGGGCCCTCCTCATCGGCAGTAATCAGGAAGCCGATGCGGCCGCTGTGCCGGGGGTGGGCGCTGACAAAGTCTTCGCAGGCCACGAGCATGGCCGCGAGGCTGCCTTTCATGTCGGCGGCGCCGCGACCGTAGAGCATGCCCTCGCGCAGTGTGGGTTCGAAGGGCGGGCTATCCCAGCCGGATTCGGGGCCGGTGGGCACCACATCGGTGTGCCCGGCAAACACCAGCAGGGGGCCGCTGTCTCCGCGCACCGCCCAGAAGTTCTCGACGTCGCCGAAACGCAGCGGTGTGCAGCGGAAGCCCAGGCGGGCCAGGCGGTCCATCATCAGTGCCTGGCACCCGGCGTCTTCGGGCGTGACTGACTGGCGTCGAATCAGCTCGCAGGTCAATTCCAGCGTGCGTTCCATGGTGCGGCCCCGTGGCTAGTTGTGCGCGTGCAGTTCGGCGTTGAGTTCTACCGCCGTGCGGTTGGTCAGGCACTCGACGGCACCGGTGGCGGAGTTGCGCCGGAACAATAACCCGGACTTGCCGGCCAGCTCCCGCGCCTTGAGGGTCTCCACCGCGTGACCGTCGGCGTCCAGCACCACCACCTTGGTGCCGGCGGTCACAAACAGGCCCGCTTCCACAGTGCAGCGGTCGCCGAGTGGAATGCCGATGCCGGCGTTGGCGCCGATCAGGCATTCGCGGCCCACGGAGATGATGATATTCCCGCCGCCGGACAGGGTGCCCATGGTCGAGCAGCCACCGCCCAGGTCGGACCCGCTGCCCACCGTCACCCCGGCGGATATCCGGCCTTCAATCATCCCGGGGCCGTCAGTGCCGGCGTTAAAGTTGACGAAGCCCTCGTGCATGATGGTCGTACCTTCGCCCAGGTAAGCGCCAAGACGCACACGGGCTGTATGGGCAATGCGCACCCCGGTCGGTACCACGTAGTTGGTCATCTTCGGGAATTTGTCGACGCAGCTGACCTCCAGCGTGTCGCCGCGCAGCCGGGCGGCGAGTTGCCGTGCCGGGAGCTCGCTGATGTCAATGGCGCCCTCGCTGGTCCAGGCCACGTTGGGAAGTATGGCAAACAGGCCCTGCAGGTTGGTGCCGTGTGGCTTCACCCGTCGGTGCGACAGCAGGTGCAGTTTCAGGTAGGCCTCGGGCACTGAGCCGGGTGCGGCGTCCTCCTGCAGCAGCACCGCAACGGCGGGCGCCTGGCTGCTGGCCAGATGCGCGGCAATCTGCGCCTGTTCGGTCTGGCCCGCCGCCGCAAGCGCGGCTTCCAGGGCCAGCAACTGCTCGCGGGAGAGCGTGCCCGTGTTGTCGGGTGCGCCAAAGGCCGCAACCAGTTCGCTGGCGGGTGACAACACCGGGTGAGGGAAAAAGACCTCCAGCCACTCACCGCTGCTGTTCTGAGTGCCCAGACCTAGGCCCAGGGCATATGCCGCATGGTTCATAAAACGTGATTCCTGACGAGGCCCGCCTGCGGCGGGGTGGGTTCAAAGAGTATGCCGCAGCAGCAGTGCTTCCCAGGCGGGCGCCGAAAAGCCGCAGTGGCGTTCGTGGCCGATGTCGAGCAGGGGCCGCTTGATCAGCGTGGGCTGCTGCAGAATGGCCGCCAGCGCCCGGTGGTCATCCATCTGCTCACGCTCTGCTGCGTCCAGTGCTTTCCAGCTGGTGCTGCGTCGGTTGACCAGTGTTTCCCAGCCGAGTTCCTGCAGCCAGGACTGCACCTGGCTTTTGTCCAGGCCGTCGCTGCGCAGGTCGTGAAAGCGGTATTCGATCGCGTGCTGTTCCAGCCAGCGCCGCGCTTTCTTCACGGTGTCGCAATTGCTGATGCCGTAGACGGTAATCATGCCTGCCTCGCTGCGGCTCTGTGGGGTGCGCAAGGATAGCAAAAAAATTGTTCTTCCGCAGATTTGCGGCAAGCCATTTCATCATTCGTTCGCCCTCCAGGGAGCCTGCGATATGGAGGCGCAAGAATATGAAACACATGTAATCAGTGACAGTGTAGATAGCCGGGTATTTTGGGGTTTGACGAGTAGCCTAGCAGCCTGTCGGACTTGAGCCCGATAGAGGGCGTTTATGGCAATGTAGACGGGCCAGACTTATTGCTGATCAGCTCTCGTAAGTGACTTTCTCTCTCAGTCATGAGACTCCTGTTCGACTTGCTAGCGCTATGAATAGCCACCGGCCTCAAGGCGATTTAACCACTCAGGCCAAGTGATGTAAGGTACAACGTAGCCAACGCAACGATTATAACCACTAAACGGTTGACTGGGTTCTCGCCATGTTTGAATTTTGCGAAAGAGAACTGAATGTCCTCTTTCGCAAAATATAAGTAGCAGATGCTCCAGGCTCCCACACTAACTATCAACGAGAAAACCATCTTTCCTAGAGGAGCACTATTGAATTGAGCAATTGCCACCAGTAACAAACTATGGGCGAACCACAGGACCCTGAATATCCAAGCCAACCAGATTTTTTTACTTTCATTGCTCATCTCAATCTGCCGCCGCATCCAGAGTGGACATTCCACCGAGGAAGCCAAAATATGAAGTGAGTCTGCTCACAACTGCAGGATGGTTGCCAAGAATTGGCACCCGGCTCAGAATAAGTCGGAGCGTTTCCTGGGCGACAAACATGCCCGTAGGCGTAACAGCTTCGTCAACTCCGTCAGCCATTAATGTTGAGCTAATGTTGACAAGTGACAATATGGTCACTGCTGATCCAATTGGCATAGAACCACCGACGAGAATGCCAACTCCGGCTATTCCAACCGCCGCGTTACCAGACCTTCGCCCAATATCCTGCCAGAACAACTGGTCCAACTGCACTTGCTGTAGGAAGCGTTGATAGTTGGCCAGGGTATTTTGGAGATTCTCCGCTGTCGTTGGAGCCGTGCATTCTAGGTTATTCTCGCCACATACCCGTGTTGACTGGGTGTCATCCCGCTCCACCTCAGCCACCGGATTCCCAGTATCTGTCATATTGTCCCCGGGTTCTGAGCTGGGAAAGGTGCTGCCGCTGCTACCAAGCACCAAACTCGACGAAGTGAACCCGCTGAAGAAGCTGGCAGTCGACGATACTCGTGAAGCAGTGACGCTGACATGACTCATCGGTCCTGGCAATTTAACGGGATCGACTTTCTGTATCTGCGCATCGTTACTCGGTGAAAATCCCGAGGGATCCGTATACCTCAGCGGATTATTCAGCACATAACTATAGCGGTTGTATCCTTGAGCATCCTCAGGCGCGAAGGTCAGCGGATCAGGACTCAACATCCGCCCAAGGCTCGGGCTGTATAACCGCCCGTTCATGTGAATGATCCCCACATGATCCAGATGCTCGTGGCCCGTGTAGCCGCGTCTCTCAAAGCTGGCGACCGGGCCGGGCTGCCAGGTGGTCGGGTTGCGGCGCAGGCCCCAGGCATCGTAGCTGTAGCGGGCAACGACCGTGCCGGTGGCCTCATCGGTCAGGGCAGTGATGCTGCCCAGGTGGTCTGTGTGCACGTAGCGGTGTGTAACCGCGCCGTTTACGTCTTCCCGGATCATGACCACGCGTCCGTTGGCGCGGACGTAGTGCCGGTGTGTGTCGAAGCCCACGCCGCTTGCGTTGATGGCCTCGAAGTTTTTACCCACGTAGTGCGTGGTCTGGCCATTGTGTACCTTGCGGTAGCGGGCCCGATCTGGACCGTAATCAAAGCCATAGCTCACCGAGGCGGTGGTGATCGCGACGGGTTTGTCGTAGCTGGACCAGCTGATCATGGGGGTGCCGTCCAGCGTATCGAGATTGCCGTTGGCGTCATAGGCGAAGGTATGGGACGGCAGGCCCCCACCCACCACAGCAGACACGGCATGGGGCTGGGCCAGGTTGTACATCGACGGCTGCCGCCACGCACTTGTTCAGGCTTTATGAGTGCGTTTGGGGTGTTTACGCTCCGGGTAGCAGGTGCGGCAGATGTCGCACACACGGCCATCGCAGCCGCGTGCTGAGCAGAACTCGCGCCCGTAGAAGATGATCTGCAGGTGTAGCCGGTTCCAGGCCGCGCGGGGGAACAGTCGCTTCAGGTCGCGCTCGGTCTGGACCACGCTTTTACCGCTGGTAAGTCCCCAGCGCTGGGCCAGTCGGTGAATATGCGTGTCGACGGGAAAGGCGGGCACCCCGAAGGCCTGCGACATCACCACACTGGCCGTCTTGTGCCCGACCCCCGGCAGGCGCTCGAGTGCCTCCATGTCGGCGGGTACCACACCCTGGTGTTCAGCCAGCAGGATTTCACTGAGGCGCTTGATGGCGGCGGATTTCTGCGGCGACAGGCCGCAGGGGCGGATGATCGCCCTGATCTCCTCGACGGTGAGCTGCGCCATGTCCTGCGGATTGTCGGCGCGGGCGAACAGCGCAGGCGTCACCTGATTGACCCGCTCATCGGTGCACTGGGCGCTGAGCAGGACGGCAATCAGCAGGGTATACGGGTCGCTGTGGTCCAGCGGGACAGGCGGCTCGGGGTAGAGTTCCTGCAGGCGTTGCTGGATAAAGGCAACGCGCTGGGCTTTTGGCAGCATGGCCTAGCGCTGCCCCAGCACGGTGACGATGCGCTCGGCGGCTTCCACGCAGTCCTCCAGCGAGGCCACCAGCGCCATGCGCACCCGGTTGCTGCCGGGGTTGCCCCGGGGCGTCTCGCGGGCGAGAAAGCTGCCGGGAACCACGGTGATGTGCGCCTGTTGATACAGCAGCCGGGCAAACTCGGTGTCAGGCAGCGGGGTTTCCGGCCAGAGATAGAAACCGGCATCTGGCCGTTCCACGGTCAGGTGCCCCTGCAGAATGGGCAGCACCGCGTCGAATTTCTGCCGATACAGCGCGCGGTTGGCGCGCACATGGTCCTCGTCGCCCCACGCCGCCACGCTGGCCTGCTGGTGATGCAGGGGCATGGCGCAGCCGTGGTAGGTGCGGTAGCGCAGGAAGTCGGCGAGTACCTCGGCGTCCCCGGCCACGAAGCCGGAGCGCAGCCCCGGCAGGTTGGAGCGTTTGCTCAGGCTGTGGAATACCACGCAGCGCCGGAAGCGGTCGTTGCCCATCGCCGCGCAGGCCTGCAACAGGCCCGGTGGGGGGCTGCTCTCGTCAGCGTAGATTTCCGAGTAGCACTCGTCGCTGGCAATAATGAAGTCGTGCCGCTCCGCCAGTTCCACCAGCGATTGCAGCGCTGCCACGCTCATCACCGCGCCGCTGGGGTTGCCCGGGGTGCAGATGTAGAGCAGTTGGCAGCGCTGCCATACGGATTCGGGAACCGCGGCAAAATCGGGCAGGTGACCCGTCGCGGCGCTGGCGTTCACGAACTCGGGCTGTGCTCCGGCCAGCAGCGCGGCACCCTCGTAAATCTGGTAGAACGGATTGGGGCTCACCACGGCCGCGCCGGCGCCAGCGGTCACCACCGCCTGGGCGAAGGCAAACAGCGCCTCGCGCGTGCCGTTCACGGGCAGGATTTCGGATTCCGGGTCCACCCCCGGCAGCTGAAAGCGCTGTTGCAGCCAGCCGGCAATGGTCTCGCGCAGCGGTGCCTCGCCGCGGGTGGCGGGGTAGTTGGCCAGCAGCGGGAGATTCGCTGCCAGCGTGTCCAGCACGAACGGCGGCGAGGGATGGCGCGGTTCGCCGATGGACAGGGGAATGTGCGCCAGGTCGCCGGGTGGCTGCAGGTCGGCGAACAGTGCACGCAGTTTCTCAAAGGGGTAGGGGTGCAGCGCACCGAGCAGGGCGTTCATGGGGCGCTAGTGGTCCTCGAGTTGATCGTCAAGCTGCACTTTGATGGCATTCTGGATGGCGGTACAGAGCGCTTCGTCCTGCAGCGGCCGCTGCTCGGCATCGGTGATGAAGAACACGTCTTCAACCCGTTCGCCCAGGGTCTGGATCTTGGCGGCCTGCAGTTCCACGCCATGCTCGACGAAGATCCGGCCCACCCGTGCGAGCAGGCCGGGGCGGTCCCGGGAGGATACCTCCAGCACCGTCACCTGTTTGATCTCGTCCAGGAACATGCTGGTTTCAGTGGGCACCGGGAACGATTTGATCTGTCGTGGCGTGAGACGCTGGATATTGGGGGCGCGGTCGAAGTCCGCCGCCGCCAGGGAGCGCGCCAGCTGGTCGCGGATGTGCCGCAGGCGGGCGCTGTCGTCGGCGATGGGGCTGCCATCGGAATTGAGCACGAAAAAGGTGTCCAGGCTCATGCCGTCGCGGGCGTTGTAGATGCGTGCATCGTGCACGCTGAGCTCCAGCTGCTCCAGCTCGGCACAGACCCGCGAAAACAGCTGCGCGTGGCTGCGCGCGTGGATGAAAATCTGCGTCGCATTGGCCACGCTGGAGTCGGAGCTGTTGCGGATCAGGACCAGGGGCTGGTCGCGCTCATAATGCCCGGCAATCGCCTCGGTGTGCCAGGCGATGTCCTCGGGTTTCTCGCGCAGGAAGTAGTCCTCGCCCTGTTCGCGCCACAGGTCTTCCAGCTCTTCAACGGTGAAACCGCGGTACTCCAGCAGGTCTGCAGCCGCCTTGCGGGTCTGCTCAATCCACACCTGCTTGTCCACCGGGTTTTCCAGCCCGCGCCGCAGCGCCCGCCGCGTCCCCGTATACAGCTGTCGCAACAGGCTGCCGCGCCAGGCGTTCCACAGTGTGGGGTTGGTGGCGTTGATGTCGGCAACGGTCAGGGTGAACAGGTAATCGAGCCGGTTCAGGTCGCCCACATGGTGGGCGAACTGCTGGATCACCTCCGGGTCGGAGATGTCCTTGCGCTGGGAAACGGCGGACATGGTCAGGTGGTTGCGCACCAGCCACACCACCAGTTCTGCATCCTCCTCGCTCAGGCCGTGCTCCGCACAGAAACGCGCGGCATCCACCGCGCCCAGCTCCGAGTGATCGCCACCGCGCCCCTTGCCGATATCGTGATACAGGCCGGCGATGTAGAGCAGCTCGATCTTGGGCAGTCGCCTGGCAACGCGGCTGCTGACCGGGAAGCGTTCGTCGAACTCGGGTTTCTGAAAGCGGCGCATGTACTGGATGACTTCCAGGGTATGCGCGTCCACCGTATAGGTGTGAAACAGGTCGTGTTGCATCTGCCCCACGATCTTGCCGAACTCGGGCAGGTAGTTGCCGAGGATGCCGTAACGCGCCATACCGCGCAGCAGTCGCGTCATGTTGTGGGGCGAGCGGAGGATCTCGAGGAAGCTGGCGCGGTTTGCCGGGTCTGCGCGGAAGGCGCTGTTCACCAGGTGTCGATGCTCGCGAATCAGGCGGATGGTGGCGGTACCCACCCCGATGATGCCCGGCTCGCGCCCGGCGAGCACGAAGACTTCCAACAGCGCGTTGGGCTGTGTGCTGAAAAGGTCGTCGCGCAGGGACTCGATGTAGCCGTTGCGTACCTGAAACCGCTCGTTGAGGATGCGCACCTCGTCCAGCTGGTCGGCCCTGAGGATGGCGTGGTCGAAGTTCTGTATCAGCAGCTCGTTCAGCTCACCCAGCGCCAGCGCCCAGCGGTAGTAGGTCTGCATGAACTGCTCGACGGCGAGCTTCTTGCCATCCTTGAAACCCCAGAGTGCCGCCAGGGTGCGCTGGTGGTCGAACAGCAGGCGATCTTCCTCGCGCCCCGCGACCATGTGCAGGGCGTAGCGCACCTGCCACATGAAATCCCGACCATGCAGCAGCATGCGGCGCTCATCCGGCGTGAGAAACTCCCCCGTGTCCATGTTCTCCAGAGAGTCGACACCGAAATGGCGTTCCGCTATCCAGGCGATGATCTGCAGGTCGCGCAGGCCGCCGGGTGAGCTCTTCACGTTCGGTTCCAGGTTGTACTCGGTATCGGCGAATTTGGCGTGGCGGGCCCGCTGCTCCTCAAGCTTGGCGCGGAAGAAGTCGGCGCTGGGCCACATCTGGTCGGGGCCGGTGCGCGCCCGAACGGCTTCCATGAGCGCCTGCGGCCCGCGAATCACCCGCGTTTCCATTAGGTTGGTGAGTATGGTGATGTCCTTGCGTGCCTTGCTACAGCACTCGCTGACGGTGCGCACACTGTGCCCGATATTCAGTCCCAGGTCCCAGAGCTGGGTGAGGAAGCGTTCCAGCTGCGCGTGGCAGGGCTCGCTGTCCTCTCCCAGCAGCACGAGGATGTCGATATCCGAGTGGGGGTGCAGCTCGCCGCGGCCGTATCCTCCCACGGCGACCAGGGCGGGCTCGACCCCGGACCAGTCGCTGCTATCCCACAGCGTGCCCAGCAGTACGTCCATGAACCATGAACGCAGGCGCAGCAGCTCGCCCACCCGGGTGCCGGCGCTGAACTGGGCGTCCAGATAGTCAGCGGCTGTTTTCAGCGCCTGTTTGCCGGCCTGCAGGGTGTTGCCCGCGGCGACGGCGGTGGCAAAGGCCGCCGGGTCGAAGAGTTCCGCGGGCAGCTGTGGGCTTTGGGCGTAGGCCGCGCCAGCGGAATCAGAAGCTTTCATCGCTGCGCCGTGTGAAGATTTCGCAGCCGTCGGCGGTCACCCCGAGGGTGTGCTCCCACTGTGCCGAGAGCCTGCCGTCACGGGTGGTGACCGTCCAGCCGTCCTTTGCGTTGAGCTTCGTGTGGCGTCGGCCGGCGTTGATCATTGGCTCAATGGTGAAGGTCATGCCTTCCTCCAGCACCAGGCCGGTGCCCGGCTTGCCGTAGTGCAGCACCTGGGGGTCTTCGTGGAACACCTTGCCGATACCGTGACCACAGTACTCCCGCACCACGGAGTAGTAGTTTTTCTCTGCGTGCTCCTGGATGACCGCACCAATGTCACCCAGCGTCGTGCCCGGGCGGACCAGAGCCAGTGCCTTGTAGAGGCATTCCTGGGTGACCTGTATCAGGCGTTGGGCATGGGGTGCCACCTCACCGACTTCCACCATGATACTGGTATCGCCGTGGTAGCCATCCTTGATGACGGTGACGTCGATGTTGACGATGTCGCCGGACTTCAGCTTTTTGGTATCCGAGGGGATGCCGTGGCACACCACCTCATTGATGGAGGTGCAGATGGAGCGCGGGAAGCCGTGGTAGTTCAGGGGCGCGGGGATGGCCTGCTGCACCCCGGTAATGTACTCGTGGCAAATCCGGTCGAGTTCGCCAGTGGTAATGCCGGGCTCGACCCGGGGTCGGATCATCTCCAGAACCTCGGCGGCCAGGCGCCCGGCCACGCGCATCTTTTCGATTTCGTCCGCTGTCTTGATCGTAACTGCCATGCATTACCTGTCGTTTTCTGTAGGGGACGAGTGCCGGTCGGCGTTGCCGATGCACCCGCGGGTAGCGGGGTATTCTACAGGATTCGCGCTCCCTGTGAGTAACCGCCGGCTGTGAACCGCCCGGGGCAGCTGAAAGGGCGCCACGCGGCGTCCGCGGACGCGTAGACGGGGTCGCGCGGGTCGACGCGGCGTCTGCCTCGCCGCTTCCCAGAGAGGCGCTCTTGTGGTATAAAGCGCGGCTTCTTTGCGGGGAGTCCTGAGACTCAGGCTGCCGCGGAGAAGAAAACCTAACGTCGCACACATATCGACACCTGCGTCAGGGTGCCGGCTCCGGCCGGTTTGGCGCAAGGGATATGTGGAGGCCTAACCCGATACAAAAGGTATTTACCATGTCGCAAGTAAGCATGCGCGACCTGCTGCAGGCAGGCGCTCACTTTGGTCACCAGACCCGTTACTGGAACCCCAAGATGGATCGCTACATCTTCGGTGCCCGGAACAAGATCCACATTATTAACCTCGAGCACACCGTTCCTGCCTTCAACGAGGCACTGAACCTGGTGCAGCGCCTGGCAGCGAACAAGAACAAGATTCTGTTCGTTGGCACCAAGCGCGCCGCCGGGAAGATCATCAAGGAGCAGGCCGATCGCGCCGGCATGCCTTACGTCAGCCACCGTTGGCTGGGCGGTATGCTCACCAACTACAAGACGATTCGCGCCTCCATCAAGCGCCTGCGCGAGCTCGAGGCACAGCAAGCCGACGGCACCTTTGCCAAGCTCACGAAGAAAGAAGCGCTGATGCGCAGCCGTGACATGGAAAAGCTGGAACGCAGCATCGGTGGTATCAAGGATATGGGTGGCCTGCCGGACGCCCTGTTCGTTATCGATGTCGACCACGAGCGTATCGCCATCACCGAGGCCAACAAGCTGGGTATTCCAGTGATTGGCGTCGTCGACACCAACAGCAACCCCGATGGCGTGGATTACGTGATCCCGGGTAACGATGATGCGATTCGCGCCATCAAGCTCTATGTGTCTGCTGTCGCGGACGCCTGCCTCGCGGGCAAGGCTGACGGTGGCGACCAGAACGTCGTGCGTGACGAGTTCGTCGAAGTTGCCGCTGCCGAGCCAGCGGCCGAGTAAGCCTCACACTCCGGGAGGCCGCCGCGGCCCATCCCGGAGTATCCCGGCCTCCCGAGCGGAGGCAATCGTTCAGGAATTCACGGCCCCTCGAGGGTTGTAGCAGGAGGAAACCATGTCTGCAGCATTGGTCAAGGAACTACGTGAGCGCACCGGCCTGGGCTTGCTCGAGTGCAAGAAGGCACTCGCAGCCGCTGACGGTGACATTGAAAAAGCCATCGAAGAGCTGCGCAAATCCAGCGGCATGAAGGCGGCCAAGAAGGCCGGCCGCACCGCGGCTGATGGTGTTGTGTCCACGCGTATCGCCGAAGATGGCAGCTACGGCGTGATCGTGGAAGTGAACAGCGAAACCGACTTCGTCGCGCGGGACGAGAACTTCCTGGGCTTCGTCGCCCGGGTGGTGAACGCGGCATTTGAACAGCGCGAAACCGACGTGGCCGCGTTGATGGCGGGTGAGCTGGAAGCGGCTCGCGAGTCGCTGGTACAGAAAATCGGTGAAAACATCAGCGTGCGCCGGATCAGCCTGGTGACGGCGGATGCCGGTGTTGTCGGTGCCTATGTGCACGGCAACAACCGCATTGCCGTTCTGGTGGAGCTCAAGGGCGGTGACCAGGATCTGGCCAAGGACGTTGCCATGCACGTGGCCGCGGTCAACCCGCAGGTGGTTTCCGCCGAGGATATGCCGGCCGAACTCATCGAGAAAGAGCGCGAAATCTACACGGTGCAGGCGCAGGATTCCGGCAAGCCGGCAGAGATCATCGAGAAGATGATCGGTGGCCGCATCAAGAAGTTCCTCGCCGAGAACAGCCTGGTTGAGCAGGCTTTCGTCAAGGACCCGGATGTCACCGTGGGCAAGCTGGTGTCGGCAGCGGGTGCATCGGTGGCGTCCTTCATCCGTTTTGAAGTGGGTGAGGGCATCGAGAAGGAGCAGGTCGACTTCGCGGCAGAGGTTGCAGCCCAACTCAAGGGCTGAGCGTCTCTCAGGTCGCTGAAAACGGGGCTACGGCCCCGTTTTTTGTGGGTATGGGTGAGGGGGCAGCCGGACTTTCTCGGGTGCGGCACTAGGGTGCGGCCGGTTTGTCCTGTATTATGCACGCAGTTCGGGAGACAACCGTTATGCCACAGGCTTCAGGCGACAAAAAGTATAAACGGATACTGCTCAAACTCAGTGGCGAGGCCCTGACCGGTAGTGAGAAGTTCGGGATAGACCCGCGCATACTCGACCAGCTGGCGCTGGAGATCGGCCAGTTGGTCGGTATTGGCGTGCAGGTGGGCATCGTTGTCGGTGGCGGCAACCTGTTCCGTGGCGCCGCGCTGCAGTCGGCAGGGCTTGATCGCGTCACCGGTGACCACATGGGTATGCTGGCAACCGTGATGAACGCGCTGGCGCTGCGCGATGCCCTGGAGCGCTCGAATATTGCAACGCAGGTCATGTCCTCCATTCCCATGAGTGGCGTGGTCGATCATTATGACCGGCGCAAGGCGATTCGCGCGCTGAGCAATGGCGATGTGGTCATATTCTGCGCCGGTACCGGCAACCCCTTCTTTACCACGGATTCGGCCGCCTGCCTGCGGGGCATCGAGGTCGATGCCGAGCTGGTGATGAAAGCGACCAAGGTGGACGGCGTGTATTCAGCCGACCCCATGAAATTCAGCGACGCGGTGAAATACCAGCAGCTGAGCTATGACGAAGTGCTGGACAAGAAGCTGGAGGTGATGGATCTCACAGCCATTTGCCTGTGCCGGGATCACCGCCTGCCTGTGCGGGTCTTCAAAATGGAAGATCGTGGCGCGTTGCTCAGCATCGTGCGCGGCGGCCAGGAAGGGACCCTGATCCAGTAGCCATATTGCAGCGCAAGGAGAGACATAAAGGTGATTGAAGACATCAAAGCCGAGGCCCAGGAGCGAATGGAAAAGAGCGTTGAGGCCCTGGTACATCATTTCAACAAGATTCGCACGGGTCGCGCCCATCCCAGCATTCTCGATGGTATTCGCGTCGAGTACTACGGCTCCGAGTCCCCCTTGAACCAGGTGGCGAATATCAGCGTGGAAGATGCGCGCACCCTGATGGTGACAGCCTGGGACCGCTCCCTGACCCCCAAGATCGAGCGCGCGATTCTCAAGTCGGACCTGGGCTTGAACCCCTCCACGGCTGGCGACGTCATCCGCATTCCCATGCCCATGCTGACCGAGGAGACCCGCAAGGGGTACACGCGGCAGGCGCGGGCGGAGGCCGAAGCGGCGCGCGTATCCGTGCGCAACGCCCGGCGCGATGCCATGAGCATGCTGAAGGAGCTGGTCAAGGAGAAAGACATCAGCGAGGATGACGAGCGCCGCGGTCAGGAAGTGGTGCAGAAACTGACCGACAGCTTCACGGACCGCATTGAGAAAATGCTGGCTGAGAAAGAAGCTGACCTGATGGAAATTTGAGTCGTCTGGCCGCATGCCCAGCCGCGAATCGCCAGGCCAGCCGGAGGCCACTCCGGTTCCCCGTCACGTTGCCATCATCATGGATGGCAACAATCGCTGGGCGCGGCGCCAGTCGCTCCCCGGGCACGCAGGGCACCGCGCCGGCGTCGAGGCGGTTCGCGGCGTCCTGCGCTCCTGCCAGCAGCACCGCATCGAGGTCCTCACGCTGTTTGCGTTCAGCAGCGAAAACTGGGGGCGTCCGCGGCCTGAGGTGCGGGCCCTGCTCGCGCTGCTCTCCCGGTATTTGCGCAACGAAGTGCGCGACCTGCACCGGGATGGTGTGCGCCTGCGTTTTATCGGTGAGCGCAGCCGATTCAGCGAGCGGCTGCAGCGCCTGATGGCGAATGCGGAGCGCCTGACCCGCGACAATACGGTCGCCACAGTGGTGCTGGCTGTGGACTACGGTGGCCGCTGGGATATTGCCCAGGCGTCGCGTACGCTGGCGGCCCGGGTGCAGGCGGGCGAGTTGGCAGCGGAGGACATCAATGAGGCATCACTGGCGGAGGTGATGGCACTGAGTGACCTGCCAGCACCCGACCTGTGCATTCGCACCGGCGGCGACGCCCGCATCAGCAACTTCATGCTCTGGCAGTTTGCCTACAGCGAGCTCTACTTCACCAGCACCCTGTGGCCGGATTTCGGTGAACTGGAGTTCGCCCGTGCGCTTTCCGACTATGCCCGTCGCGAGCGTCGTTTTGGTGTGCGTGAGCCTGATGCGCTGGCATCGGGAGTGCAGGATGCTTAAGCAGCGAATTGTGACGGCGCTGGCCATGGCAGGCCTGTTTCTTGCCGCGGTGCTGTTTCTGCCGCTGCTGTGGCTGGCCTTCATGCTGGGGGTCGTTGTCTGCCTCGGTGGCTGGGAATGGGCGCGGCTCGCGGGCTGGCGCTCATCGCTGTCCCGCGGCCTGTTCGTGCTCACGTTGGGCGTGCTGCTGGCTGCGCTGTTCGTGTATGCCGAGCTGGGCCTGGCGCCGCAACGGGAGCAGGTGCAGCCCGTGCTCGGCATCGCCTGCCTGTGGTGGTCGTTTTCCCTGCTCTGGGTGAAAAGCTATCCGGCCAGTGCCGTGCTGTGGCGCAGCCGCGTGATGCGCAGCCTCATGGGACTACTGATTCTCGCCTCGGCCTGGCTGGCCGCGGTGTACCTGCTGGCATTTCCGCGCGGCGGCCTGCTACTGGTGGTCATGGTGGTCATTGTGGCAGCGACGGATATCGGTGCCTATTTCTCGGGCACCCGCTTTGGTCGCCACAAGCTCGCTGTGCATGTGAGTCCCGCCAAGACCTGGGAGGGTTTCTGGGGCGGTGTCGCCTGCGCCACGCTGCTTGCGGTCGCCCTCTGGTCCGTGTTGCCGGCGCGCATGGCGCACATTTCCCTGGCTGCGGTCATCGCCGTGGTGGTGACAACAGCGCTGGCCTCTGTGGTCGGTGACCTGACGGTCAGCATGGTGAAGCGCGAGAGCGGCGTGAAGGATAGCGGTTCCCTGCTGCCCGGACACGGGGGCCTGCTCGATCGCCTGGACAGCCTTTGCAGCGCAGCGCCGGTGTTTGCGCTCGGCCTGCTCCTGGCGGGGTGGTAGTCGTGCCTGGCATACAGCAGGTGGCCGTGCTTGGCAGCACCGGGTCGATTGGCGTCAGCACACTGGATGTCATCGCCCGCCACCCGCAGCGATTTCGCGCCTGGGCCCTGGCCGCCCACCGTTCCGTTGACACGCTGGCTGCCCAGTGTGAGGCGTTTCATCCGCGCTACGCGGTCATGGTCGATCCGGATGCTGCAGAGGCGCTGCGCAAACGCCTGGCGGGTGCCTGTGATACCGAGGTGCTGGCCGGTGCGGAAGGCCTGCAGCGGATAGCCGCACACGCCGACGTCGATGCCGTCATGGCGGCGATTGTCGGAGCCGCGGGTCTGCCCTCCACCCTGGCGGCGGCCGAGGCGGGCAAGCGCATCCTGCTGGCGAACAAGGAGTCGCTGGTCATGGCCGGCCATCTGCTGATGGCGGCGGCGCGCAAGGCAGGCGCGGTGATCCTGCCAATCGACAGCGAACACAATGCCATCTTCCAATGCCTGCCGCAGGGGAGGGATGCGACGCCGGGGCTGGAGGGGGTCAGCAGGATTCTGCTCACCGCATCTGGTGGTCCGTTCCGCAACTGGACTGCCGAGGCCATTGCGGCGGCTACGCCGGCAGAGGCCTGCGCCCACCCCAACTGGTCCATGGGACGCAAGATATCCGTGGACTCCGCGACGCTGATGAACAAGGGGCTGGAGCTGATTGAAGCCTGCTGGCTGTTTGATGTTGCGCCGTCGCGTGTCGAGATCGTGGTACACCCGGAGAGCATCGTGCACTCTCTGGTGCAGTATGTGGATGGGTCCGTGCTGGCCCAGCTGGGTAACCCCGATATGCGGACGCCAATCGCCTACGGACTGGGTTGGCCGCAGCGAATTGACGCCGGCGTGGCGCCCCTGGATCTGGTGGCGCTGTCCCGGCTGCATTTTGAGGCCCCGGATGAGGGCCGCTTTCCCTGTCTGCGCCTGGCGCGGGAGGCCGCCGCCGCGGGAGGCACCGCAATGGCCGTGTGCAACGCGGCCAACGAAGTCGCAGTGCAGGCCTTTCTCGCCGGGGGTATCGGTTTCAACGCCATACCGGCGGTCATCGAGGCGGCGCTCGCGGCCATGCCGGTGGTTGAACCCACTTCGCTCAGCGTGGTCGAAGCTGCGGACCGTGAAGCCCGCGAGATCGCGGCATTGCATGTCGCACGCTATAGTAGTCGACTCCTCGCCGGCGGAGAGAATTAATGGATCTGGCCTACACCATCGGTATCACCCTGCTGACACTCGGCGTGCTGGTGGCGGTGCATGAGTTCGGCCATTTCTGGGTGGCGCGACGTTGCGGTGTGAAAGTACTGCGCTTCTCGATAGGGTTTGGCAAATCCATCTACACCTGGCAGGATCGGCATGGCACCGAGTTCTGCATCGCCCTGATCCCCCTCGGCGGCTATGTGAAGATGCTGGACGAGCGGGAAGGGGAGGTCGCCGCTGGCGAGCGGGAACTGGCGTTCAATCGCAAGCCGGTGCTGCAGCGGATCGCGGTTGTCGCGGCGGGCCCCATCGCCAATTTCCTGCTGGCTATCGTCGCCTACTGGTTCCTGTTCATGGCCGGCGAAAGCGGCTATGCGCCGGTTATCGGCGCGGTCAAACCCGGCTCTGTGGCGGATATCGCCGGGCTGGAGGCGGGGCAGGAAATCGTCGCTGTTGACGGCAAGGAAACGCCGACCTGGCAGGCCTTGAGCTTCCGCCTGCTGGATCGCATCGGCGATACCGGGACGGTGCAGTTCAGCGTGAAGTATCCGGACTCGGGCATGATCTATGAGTCCGAGGGCCAGCTGCAGCAATGGCTGGGAGACGATGAGTCCCCCGATTTGCTGACCGGTCTTGGCATCACACCCTATGCGCCCTCCGTGCCGCCGGTGGTCAGCGAGGTGGTCGCCGACAGTCCGGCGGAGCGCGCCGGTCTGCTGCCGGGGGACCGCGTGCTGAGCGCCGACGGTACGCCCATGGCCGAGTGGCTGGAGTGGGTCGCCTACGTGCGCGACCGGCCGGGCCAGCCGATTGCCCTGGAGGTGCAGCGGGGCAATGACACAGTAGCAATGCAGATTGTGCCGGATGCAGAAACTGACAGCGCTGGCGAAACGATCGGTCGTGTGGGTATCGCCGTGTCAATGCCGGCGTTGCCCGAAGGCATGCTGCGCGAGTTTGAGCGTGGCCCCGTAGCGTCTCTGGGAGCGGCATTTTTGCGCACGGGGGATCTGGTGGGCTTTACTCTGAGCTCGATCAAGAAGATGATCCAGGGTTTGATCTCGCCAAAAAACTTGAGTGGCCCCATCACCATTGCTAAAGTGGCGTCCGCCTCGGCGAAGTCGGGGTTGGAGTCCTACATCGGCTTTCTGGCCCTGCTTAGTGTCAGCCTCGGAGTTTTGAATCTGTTGCCCATTCCGGTGCTTGATGGTGGCCATCTGCTGTATTACACGGTGGAGCTCCTGGCGGGGCGGCCAGTGCCCGAAAAAGTGCAGATGCTGGGTTACCAGCTGGGCCTGTTTCTGATTCTCGGGGTCATGGCACTGGCTCTCTATAACGATTTCGCGCGCCTGTAGGGTTGGGCAACCCGGGCATTGACACATCAAGGACCTTGGGGTCGGGCCTCACCAGTGGTTGGGACTATTTTGAAAAGACGCATTAATCTGCTACTGGCACTCGCCTTGCTGCTGCTGGCTCCCCTGGGCCAGGCGCAGGACGCCTCCTTTATCGTTGCGGATATCCGCGTGGAGGGGCTGCAGCGAATCTCGGCTGGGTCGGTCTTCGCTGCCATGCCGCTCGCGGTGGGCGACCTGGTAAACGCCGAGGCTATCCGCGCCGCCTCTCGCAGCCTGTTTGCCACGGGAAATTTCGACGATATCCGCATCGGCCGTGACGGCAACGTGCTGGTGGTCATCGTTGCCGAGCGCCCGAGTATCAGCGAGATCAACATCGAGGGGAACAAGGCGATCGAGACGGAGGCGCTGCTTGACGGCTTGCGCGGCGCCGGACTGGCCATCGGCCAGGTGTTCCAGCGCTCTACCCTGGAGGGCATGCAGCTTGAGTTGCAGCGCCAGTACGTGCAGCAGGGCCGCTATGACGCCAACATCGAAACCGAGGTGTTGCCGGAGCCGCGCAACCGCGTCGCGATCAACATTGACGTCGATGAAGGCACCGTTGCTGCCATCAAGCACATCAATGTAGTGGGCAACGAGGTCTTCAGCGACGAGGAACTCACCGATCTGCTGGAGTTGCAGACGACCGGATGGTTTTCGTTCTTTACCAACGACGACAAGTATTCCCGCGAAAAACTCACGGGAGACCTGGAAAAGCTGAGCTCCTACTACCTCGACAGGGGCTATTTGCAGTTCACAATCAACTCGACACAGGTGTCGGTGTCTCCCGACAAGCGTTCGGTGTACATCACTGCCAACGTGACCGAGGGTGAGAAGTTTACCGTCAGCAGTGTCGACCTGTCCGGTGACCTGGTACTGCCCGAGAGCGATCTGCGGCGCTTCATCCTGGTGGGAGAGGGCCAGACCTTCTCCCAGCAGATGGTGACGTCGACCGAAGAATTCATCACGCGGCGGCTGGGCAACGAGGGGTATAACTTCGCCAAGGTCACCGGCATCCCGGAGATCAACGAAGAGGACAACACGGTCGGCCTCAAGTTCTTCGTCGATCCGGGCAAGCGCACCTACGTGCGGCGAATCAGTTTCGAAGGCAACCAGAAAACGGCAGATGAAGTGCTGCGCCGCGAAATGCGCCAGATGGAGAGCGCCCCGGCCTCGGCTTCCGCCATCGAGCAGTCGCGCATTCGTCTGGAACGTCTCGGCTACTTCAGCAAGGCGACCGTAGAGACCCCTGAGGTCGCCGGTCATGACGACCTCATCGACGTCGACTTCACGGTGGAAGAGCAGTCGTCGGGCAGCATCGGCGCCAGCTTCGGTTACGCGCAGGATGCGGGGCTGATATTCGGCCTGAACCTGCAACAGGACAACTTCCTGGGCACAGGACGGCGCATCGGCATCGGCCTTAACTCCTCGCGCTACCAGGATCTGTACAACTTCAGCTACACCAACCCGTACTTTACCGAAGACGGTGTCAGCCGCGGCTTCAACGTCTTCTACCGTTCGACCGACCTGTCTGAGATCAACGTGGCACGCTACACCACCGATACCCTCGGTGCGGCGCTCAACTTCGGCTACCCGATCAAGGAGACCCAGCGCCTCGGGTTCAGCTTCGGCGTCGCCAATACGGACATCACCGCCGGCCGTTTCGCGGTGCAGGAAATCAAGGCCAGCCCGCGCCTGGTAGAGGGCGTTGAGGGTTTCTTTGAAAGCAACCTCCTGCCCGACGGCACGTTCTCGGCCCCGGAGGTGTTCCGTCCGCTGGAGGAACTGCCCGATGGCGCCCTCACGATTCCGGAGGAGCCTGGCTTCCTCGACCTGAACGGTGACGAGTACCTCAACTGGACCACCTCACTGAGCTGGAATCAGTCCACCCTCAACCGCGGCATCCTGGCAACCCGCGGTGCGTCACAGTCGCTGGTCTTCGAGGTGGCGGTGCCGGGCTCGGATGCCCAGTTCTACAAACTGGTCTACCGCGGCGAGAAATTCCTGCCCATTACCGAGGAGTGGATCGTGCGCTTCCGCACGGAGCTCGGCTACGGTGATGGCTACGGCGACACCACCAACCTGCCCTTCTTCGAGCACTTCTTTTCGGGCGGTTTTGGCTCGGTGCGCGGCTTTGAAAGCAATACACTCGGTCCGCGCGGTACCCCGGCCGCCCTTTACGACATCAATCAGCCGGTCACCGGTATTGATGAGAACGGTAACCCCACGGAAGTGGGCGGCCCTGACGGCACCCAGTTTGGCTACCGCATCGACCCGGATACGGGCAAGCTGACCTTCAGCGTGCCGGATACTACCCCGGACCCGTTCGGCGGTAACGCCCTGATCGAGGGTAGTGTGGAGCTGTTGTTCCCGCTCCCGTTCCTGAAAGATCGTAGCAAGCTGCGCTCGGCCTTCTTCTTTGACGTGGGCAACGTGTTCAACACCAAGTGCTCCAGCAACCAGCTGAACTGCTTCGACATCGATGCGGGTGAACTCCGCTATTCAGTCGGTGTCGGTGTAACGTGGATAACCGGTTTCGGCCCCATGAGTTTCAGCCTTGCCAAGCCGCTCAACGAGTCCCCCGAAGATGAGCGCGAAATTTTCCAGTTCACACTGGGTCGGGGTTTCTGATCATTTTTTCTGACGTTGGAGTGTATTGTGTCTAGAGTCTTTAAAACCGTATGTTTCACTGCTGCTCTGCTGCTGCCGACTTTCGGTTGGGCGCAGGGCAAGATCGCCGTGGTCAATCTGGAGCAGGCTATTCTGCAAACCGACCACGCACAGAAGCGCCTGACCGCCGAGCGCAACAACGATGCCTACAAGTCGGACAAGGCCGAGTTCGACCGCCTGAAGGACGAGTTGGACAAGATGGTCAAGGATTACCAGAAAGACTCCGCGGTGATGAGCCAGGATCAGCAGCTCTCCGCACGCCGTAACCTGGCCAGCAAGCAGGCGGACCTGGAGCACGTAGCGGGCAAGTTGCAGCAGACCGAGCAACAGGTCGGCCAGCAACTGCTGCAGGAGATGTCGCCCAAGGTGCAGGAGGTTCTGCAGGAACTCATCACCACGGAAGGTATTGGCCTTCTTCTGCAGCGCGGTTCCGTTATCCATGCGGATGCCGGCTACAGCATCACCGCCAAGGTGACAGACAAGCTTAACCAGGCCTTCACCGAGTAAGCCAGCATGCGCACCCTGGGAGAGCTGGCTGCATTCCTGGGGGCCGAGCTGCGCGGTGATCCGTCGCTGTCAGTGACGGGCATAGCGCCGCTGGGACGTGCCAGTGCGTCCCAGCTGTCGTTTCTGGCCAGCGCGCGCTACCTGGGCCAGTTGCAGCAGACCCGTGCTGCGGCGGTCATCCTGCGTCCCGACCAGGCTGAGCGCTGCCCCGTCGCCTGTTTGCTGGCCGACAACCCCTACCTGGCGTTCGCTCGTGCCACGGCACTGTTCGTAGACGAAACGCCCGCTGAAGCCGGTGTGCATCCCAGCGCGACAGTGTCAGCACAGGCAAGGCTGGCACCCGGCGTTTCGGTGGGTGCGAATGTGGTGATTGACGCCGGCGCGGACATCGGGCCCAACGTGGTGCTGGGTGCCAATTGCGTGATCGGTGAACGCTGCCGGATCGGTGCGGGCACCCGCCTGCACGCCAGCGTGGTGCTCTATCGGGACGTGACGATTGGTGAGCACTGCACGCTGCACGCCAATGCGGTGCTGGGGGCCGATGGTTTCGGCTTTGCGCCGAGCCCCGAGGGTTGGCAGAAAATCCACCAGCTTGGGGGTGTGCGCATCGGCAACCGCGTCGAGATCGGCGCCTGCACGACCATCGATCGCGGTGCACTGGAGGATACCGTCGTCGAGGACGGTGCCATCATCGACAATCTGGTACAGATCGCTCACAACTGTCACATCGGCAAAAATACCGCGATAGCGGGTTGCACCGGATTGGCGGGAAGCACGATTATAGGGGCGAACTGCACGCTCGCGGGTGGTGTTGGTGTTGTCGGTCACGTTGAGATCTGCGACAACGTGCATATCACAGGCATGACCATGGTCACCAAGTCGATCACCGAGCCGGGTTCCTATTCCTCGGGAACGCCAATGGCCTCCACCCGGGACTGGAAGCGCAGCGCTGTGCGGTTTGCGCAGTTGGACAGCATCCAGAAGCGCCTTGCGGGACTGGAAAAACAGCAACAACAGTGATCGTGGGGGACCCGCAGCTTGATCATGGATATTTCCGAAATTCGCAACCACCTACCGCACCGCTATCCGTTTCTGCTGGTGGACAGGGTGCTGGAGCTGAACCTGGGCGAGTCCATCGTCGCGTGCAAGAACCTGACTATCAATGAGCCCTTTTTCAACGGCCACTTTCCGGAGAAGCCGGTTTTTCCGGGCGTGATGCTGCTTGAGGCCATGGCGCAGGCGGCGGGCATCCTGGGTTTCAAGTCGATGAACAAGACACCGGCCGACGGTTCCATGTACTACTTTGTCGGTGCCGATGATCTGCGTTTCAAGCGCCCCTGTGTGCCGGGGGATCAGGTGATGTTGCGCGCAAAGATTCTGTCGGACCGGCGCGGCATCTGGAAATTTGCTGTCAGTTCCGATGTTGATGGTGCCCTCTGCGCCTCCGCCACCATTCTCTGCGCCGACCGCTGACCCATGATTCACAGTCAGGCCATTGTAGACCCCTCAGCCCGCGTCGCCGACGATGTTGAAGTAGGTCCGTGGACACTGATAGGCCCGGATGTCGAGATAGGCCCGGGGTGCAAGATTGAGTCACACGTGGTGATCAAAGGCCCAACGCGCATCGGTGCGGGTAACCACATCTATCAGTTCTCGACGATTGGCGAGGCGACCCCGGACCTGAAGTACCGCGACGAGCCCACCTATCTGGTGATCGGCGACAACAACATCATCCGCGAAAATGTGACGATCCATCGCGGCACCGTGCAGGACCGGGCGGAAACAACCATCGGCAACAATAATCTGATCATGGCCTACGTGCACATCGGTCATGACTCCTGCATCGGCAACCACACCATTCTGGTCAACAACACCGCGCTGGCTGGCCACGTGAAGGTGGGTGACTGGGCGATACTCAGCGGTTATACCCTGGTGCATCAGTTCTGCAAGATCGGTGCACACAGCTTCAGTGGTATGGGTACCGCCATCGGCAAGGATGTGCCCGCTTACGTCACTGTGAGTGGAGCGCCCGCCGAGGCCAAGACCATCAACATCGAGGGGCTGCGCCGGCGCGGATTCTCCTCCGAGGCGATCAGCCAGCTCCGGCGCGCTTTCAAGATCGTCTACCGGCAGGGGTTGACACTGGAACTGGCCATCCAGCGGCTGGAAACCATGTTGCGCGATACCCCCGAGGTGCAGGTGATGATCGACTCCATACGCGCCTCGGAGCGCGGCATCGTCCGCTAGTGCCAGGCAAGCGCCTGCGTGTTGGCATTCTTGCTGGCGAGGCCTCCGGTGATATCCTGGGCTCGCGGCTGTTGTCGGCGCTGCGCCGTCGCTACCGCGACCTCGAGGTGGAGGGAATTGGCGGGCCGCTGATGCAGGCGGAGGGCCTGAACAGCCTGTTTCCCATGGACCGCCTGTCGGTCATGGGCTTTGTCGAGCCGCTGAAGCGCCTGCCGGAGCTATTGCGCATCCGGCGCAGCGTATACCGGCATTTTCTCGCCAATCCTCCCGATGTGTTCATTGGCATTGATTCACCGGACTTCTGCCTGCGCCTGGAGTCGAAGCTGCGTCGGGCGGGTATCAAGACCGTGCATCTGGTCAGCCCCTCGGTCTGGGCCTGGCGCCAGGGGCGTATTCGCAAGATCCGTCGTGCCGTAGACCGGATGTTGTGCCTGTTCCCCTTCGAAACGGCGATCTACCATCAGCACGGTATAGCGGCCGACTTTGTCGGACACCCGCTGGCGGACGAGATACCGCTATTCACCGATCGGGACAACGCCCGTGCCAGCCTGGGGCTTGCGCAGGAAGGCCGCCTGCTCGCCCTGCTGCCGGGCAGCCGAGGCGGGGAAGTGGCGGCGCTGACGCCCCTGTTCCTGGAGGTCGCGCGCCGTCTCGCCGCAGCAGACCCGGAACTGCAGTTTGCTCTGCCCGCCGCCAACGCTGAGCGTGAGGCGCAGATACGCGGCTTGCTGGAGCCCTCCAGGGGGCTTCCGCTAACGCTGGTTCACGGACGCTCGCGGGAGGTGATGGCGGCGGCGGATGCCGTCCTGCTGGCGTCCGGCACGGCGACGCTGGAGGCGCTACTGGTGCAGCGACCCATGGCCGTGGCCTACCGTATGGCGCCCCTGAGCTGGGCGCTGGTATCGCGGCTGGTGCGCATTCCCTTTGCGGCATTGCCCAATATCCTGGCGGGGCGCGCGCTGGTGCCGGAACTGATTCAGCAGGATGCGACCCCCGCCAGGCTGGTCGCAGCGGTACAGCCGCTGCTGTATAACGCGAAGGTGGCCGCAGAGCAGCGACAGGCCTTTGCCGCTATTCACCAGTCACTGGCGCTGGGCTTCGGCGAGCGCTGCGCCGATGGCATTGAGGCGGTGCTGGACGACCGTGCGCGATGAACGACCTGCTGGCGATTGACGTCGATGCGCCCGGCGTAGCCGGCGTGGACGAAGTCGGTCGCGGACCGCTGGCAGGTGACGTCGTGGCGGCCGCCGTGATCCTGGATCCAGCGCTACCGATTCCCGGCCTGCGCGACTCCAAGAAGCTCAGCCCGCGACGCCGCGAGGCCCTCGCGCAACAGATACGCGATCATTCGGTGGCATGGGCGCTGGGGCGTGCCTCGGTGGCTGAGATCGATACCCTGAACGTGCTGCAGGCGTCGCTGCTCGCCATGCGTCGCGCGGTGGAGGCGCTGGACCCGCAACCGGTCAGCGTGCTGGTCGATGGCAACCGCTTGCCGGTCTGGTCCTACCGGGCAGATGCGGTGATTGGTGGGGACGACCGGGTGGCCTGCATCGCGGCGGCCTCCATTCTGGCCAAGGTACAGCGGGATGCTGAACTGGTTGAACTGGACCAGCGCTATCCCGGCTACGGATTCGCGAGCCACAAGGGTTACCCCACGGCCCAGCATTTGCAGGCTTTGCAGCGTCTCGGGGTGACGCCGGCACACCGTCGCAGCTTTGCGCCGGTCAAAAAACTGTTGCCGGAGACGCACCAGGGGTAAACTGACCCCATGACCGATTTTGTACATCTCAGGCTGCATACCGAGTATTCACTGATAGACGGCATGGTGCGCGTCAAGCCGCTGGTCGAGCGCGTTGCAGCGCTTGGCATGGCCGCGGTAGCGGTCACTGACTGCAGCAATTTCTACGCACTGATCAAGGTGTACAAGGCCGCCCTGGCAGCCGGCGTCAAACCGATTTTCGGCGTGGATTTGCGCGTGCTCGATGAGGACGATCCCGAGCGCGCCTACCCGCTTTGCCTGCTCGCCATGAACGATACCGGCTACCGCAACCTCACCGTGCTCATCTCGCGCGCCTACACCGAAGGTCAGTATCTCGGGGAGCCCTATGTGCACAAGGCCTGGCTGGCGGAGCGCAGTGACGGCATCATCGCCCTCTCCTGCGGTGCAGCCGGTGATGTCGGGCAGGCACTGCTGGCAGAGCGGGCCGCGCAGGCCGAGTCACGCGCGGCCTACTGGATGGGGCTGTATCCCGGTCGCTATTACCTGGAAGTGCATCGCACAGGGCGTGAGGGCGACGAGACGCACCTGCACGCTGCCGTGGAACTGGCCGGGCGCCTTGCCTGCCCGGTGGTCGCGACCAACGATGTACGTTTCCTGGATGCCAGCGAGTTCGAGGCGCACGAGGCGCGGGTGTCCATCCGCGAGGGGCGTACCCTCGACGACCCGCGGCGGGTGCGGGCCTACACCGACCAGCAGTACCTGCGTTCGCCCGAAGAAATGGCGGCGCTGTTCTCCGACCTGCCAGAAGCACTGCAGAATTCCGTGGAGATCGCGCGGCGCTGTAACCTGGTACTGGAGCTGGGCAAGCCCTATCTGCCCGACTACCCGGTGCCCGCTGGCCTGACCATGGATGCCTATTTCAGGCAGCTCTCCCACGAGGGCCTGGATCGTCGCCTGGCGCGACTCTTTGACACCGCCAGCCCCGATTTCCCCGAACACCAGGCAAGCTACCGGGCGCGCCTCGACTTCGAGCTGGATACCATCATTCAGATGGGTTTCCCCGGCTATTTCCTGATTGTTATGGATTTCATTCGCTGGGCCAAGCAGCATGAGATCCCCGTCGGTCCGGGGCGGGGTTCCGGTGCCGGCTCACTGGTGGCCTACGCATTGGAAATCACCGACCTCGATCCGTTGCAGTACGACCTGCTGTTCGAGCGCTTCCTCAATCCCGAGCGGGTGTCGATGCCCGACTTCGATGTCGATTTCTGTATGGACCGGCGCGACCGGGTTATCGACTACGTGGCTGACACCTACGGCCGTGAAGCCGTGTCGCAGATCATTACCTTCGGCACCATGGCGGCCAAGGCCGTGGTGCGCGATGTGGCGCGGGTGCAGAACAAGCCCTACAGCCTCGGCGACAAGCTGTCGAAGATGATTCCTTTCGAAGTCGGCATGACGCTGGAAAAGGCGCTGGAGCAGGAGGAGGTGCTGCGCGACTTTCTCGCCGAGGACAATCAGGCGCTGGAAATCTGGGATATGGCGGTACAGCTGGAGGGCATCACGCGCAACGTGGGCAAGCATGCCGGCGGCGTGGTGATTGCCCCCTCCCGCCTGACCGACTTTTCCCCGCTGTACTGCGATGAAGCCGGAGGAGGTCTGGTCACCCAGTACGACAAGGGCGATGTGGAAGATGCCGGCCTGGTCAAATTCGACTTCCTCGGCCTGCGCACCCTGACCATCATCGACTGGGCGGTGCGCATGATCAACGCCGTGCGGGCGCAGCAGGGTGAGGAGCCGCTGGACATCAGTGCAATCCCCCTGGACGATGCCGCGAGCTTCAGACTGCTGCAGGCAGCGGAGACCACGGCGGTATTCCAGCTGGAATCGCGCGGCATGAAAGACCTGATCAAGCGCCTGAAGCCGGACTGTTTCGAGGACATCATCGCCCTGGTCGCGCTGTTCCGCCCGGGGCCATTGCAATCGGGCATGGTGGACAACTTCATCAACCGTAAACACGGGCGGGAGACAATCTCCTACCCGGACCCTGAATACCAGCATGTGTTACTCAAGCCCATCCTGGAGCCCACCTACGGCATCATCCTGTACCAGGAACAGGTCATGCAGATTGCCCAGGAGCTCGCGGGCTACAGTCTCGGTGAAGCCGATCTGCTGCGCCGCGCCATGGGCAAGAAGAAGCCGGAAGAAATGGCCAAGCAGCGTGCCGTGTTTGAGGAGGGGGCGCGCAGCAAGGGCATTGACGGCGAGCTGGCCATTCGTATTTTTGATCTGGTGGAGAAATTTGCCGGCTACGGCTTCAACAAGTCGCACTCCGCGGCCTACGCCCTGGTGTCCTACCAGACCGCCTGGTTGAAAACCCATTACCCCGCTCACTTCATGGCGGCGGTCATGAGCTCGGAACTGCAGAACACGGACAAAATCGTGGTGTTTGTCGAGGAATGCCGGGCCATGCAACTGGCGCTCCGGCTGCCCGATGTGAACGAGGGCCAGTACATGTTCACGGTGGACAGCAGCAACGAGATTATCTACGGGCTCGGTGCGATCAAGGGGCTCGGTGAGGGTCCGGTGGAGAACCTGCTGCGCGCGCGCGAGGAGGGCGGCCCCTTTCGCGACCTGTTCGACTTCTGCGCGCGCACCGACCCGCGCAAAGTCAACCGGCGGGCGATCGAGGCCCTGATCCGTGCCGGTGCCTTTGACCGGCTCGGCACAGACCGCTGGGTGTTGCTCGCGGCGTTGGACGATGCACTGAAAACCGCCGAGCAGAGTGCCAGCAATCGCGAGTGTGGTATCGCGGACCTGTTTGGCGAGGTCGTGTCCGATACGACCCGCACAGCGGGCGATGTCTATGCCGCGTTCCACGCCGTGCGGCCCTGGTCGGTGCGTGAGCGACTCACTGGGGAAAAGGACACGTTGGGGCTGTACGTCACAGGTCATCCCATCGATGAGTACGCGGAGGAGGTGCGACGCTTCGCACCAACGCTGATCGCGGATTTGCGCGCCGACAAGCAGGGCAGCCAGATGCTGGCCGGACTCATCGTCGCCAGCCGCACCATGAAGACCAAGCGCGGCGACACCATGGCGATTCTGCAGCTGGACGATCGCAGCGCGCGCATCGAGGTGACGGTCTACCCGGAAACCCTCAGCGAAAAACGCGAGCTGCTGGTTAAAGACCAGATCGTGATTGTCGAGGGCAACGTGGCACACGATGACTATTCTGGCGGTCTGTCGGTGCGGGCCAAGGACGTACACAGCCTGCAGGCGGTGCGCGAGTCCCACGCAGCGGAGCTGACCATCGAGGTCAGCCAGGCGGCTCTCGATGACGCCCTGGCAGACCGGCTGGCGCAGGCGCTTGCCGCAGCCGGGGGAGGGCGCTGTCCGGTCTCGGTGTGGTATGAACAGCCCGCTGGTCGCGCGCGCATTCGACTGGGTGAGCGCTGGTCGGTCACGCCCAGCGACGAGCTCCTGCAACAGCTGCGCGACTGTGTGGGCCAGGAACAGGTGGCGCTGCAATACGGCTGATCCCGCTGTCCGCGTGGCAATGGAAGCCGGTTCGAACTGCTGCACTGCCCGGCAGTCTCTCACCGGTTTCGTTTGCTCTGGCTTCGCTGCCTGCCCAGAATGACCCAGTTGCTGAACAAGCACTTCCCACATAACAATAGAGGAACAGGTCCATGCTGCTGCAGGATAAGGTTGTCATCGTCTCAGGTATTGGTCCCGGACTGGGTCAGGAATTGTCTACGTTGGCCGCAAAGGAGGGTGCCAGCGCGGTGGTACTCGCGGCACGCACGCCCGCCAAGCTGGATACCGCAGAGGCGGAAATCCAGGCGCTGGGCCTGGGTACCCGGGTGCTCAAGGTGGTCACCGACATCGCCGACAATGCACAGTGCCAGGCGCTCGCCGAGGCAACGGTGGCGGAGTTTGGTCGCATCGATGTGCTGTTCAACAGCGCCTACGATCCCGGCAGTTTCGAACCCATTGCGGAGGCCGACCTGAATGGCTGGCGCCGCAGTATGGAGGTCAATTTCTTTGGCACCATGCAGCTGACACAGGCCTGCATTCCCGCCCTGCGTGCGGCGGGGGGTGGTGCGATTGTCATGATTGCCACTATGGTCGAGCACAAGCCGCTGGCGACCCAGGGTGGCTACGGGGCCTCCAAGTCCGCCCTGCGCGCGGCCACCAAGCACCTGGCGCTGGAACTGGGGGGCGACAATATCCGCGTCAACAGCTGCCACATGGGCTGGATGTGGGGGCCCGCTGTCGAGGGGTACTTCGACTGGCAGTCCCAGGCGTCGGGTCGCAGCAAGGACGAGTTGATCGCCGAGGTCACGCGCAGCATTCCGCTGGGCCATATCCCCGACGACGGCGACTGCGCCAAAGCCGCGGTATTCCTCGGCTCTGACTACGCGCGCGTGGTGACGGGAGCTGCGCTGGATGTCAATGGCGGTGAGTTCATGCCGATCTGACAGGGAGAACGGGCTGGTGTTTTACGGTTGGTGGTTGGTCGGCGTTGCGTTCCTGGTGCTCATGGTCAGCAACGGCAGCATCATGTATTCCTACAGTGTGGTTGCGGTGCCCGTGGGCGAGGCTTTCCAGGCCAGCCGGATGACCATGATGCTGGGTATGACGGGGATGACGCTGGCCGGTGGTCTGATCTCGCCGTTTCTGGGCGGTATGATCGACCGCGGATCACTGCGCGGGATGATGTTCATCGGTGCGCTGGGTCTTGCGTCGGGCTATCTGTTGTTATCCTTCACCACCGCCAGCTGGCAGGTGCCGCTGGTCTATGCCGGGCTGATGGTGCTGGGCATCAACCTGCTCGGCCCGTTGACGACCTCAACCCTGCTGGCGCGCTGGTTTACGCGTCGTCGCGGCATGGCCCTGGGTGTTGCCGCAGTCGGCACCTCGGTCGGTGGTTTCGTATTCCCGCCGTTGGTGCAGTGGCTGATCGATACCTACGAGTGGCGCAACGCGCTGCGTATCCTCGGCGTGGGCACGCTGCTGGTGACCCTGCCAGCGGTGTGGATGGTGGCCAACCGTCCCGGCGATCGTGGCCTGCACCCCGACGGTGATGCGCCGCCCTCCGGCCCCGCATTTGCGCCGCCGCCTTTGTCCACGGCAGCGCTGCTGCGCGAGCGGAATTTCTGGCTGGTGGCGATGGCGATGGGCCTGCTGTTCGGCGTGTATTCGGCTGTGCTGGCAAATCTGGTACCGTTCGCGTTGGGTGTGGGCTCTCCGGCCGAGCGGGCGGCATTTCTGGTGTCCGCCATCGCCCTGGCGGGCATTGTGGGCAAGCTTGGCTTCGGCACCATCGCCGACCGTCTCGACCTGCGCGTGGCACTGGGTGCATCCATGATGCTGGTGATGGTGGGCGTGGCCTGCTACCTGTTGGGTGACACCTACACGTTGCTACTGGCAGGCAGCGTCAGTCTTGGCCTCGCCGCCGGCGGGATGCTGCCGGTCTGGGGTTCGCTGCTGGCGGTGTTGTTCGGGGCGGCCAATTACGGGCGCGTCATGGGCCTCATGAACCCGGTGATCATGCCATTGACGCTGGTGGGGCCGCCTCTGGCGGGGCTGATCTACGACAGCAGTGGCAGCTATGCAGGTGCATTTGTCGGGTTTATCGGCGCTCTGCTCATCGGACTCGCGCTGCTGCCCCTGATTCGCCTGCCTGCGGCTGGCGATCACAGCGCCTGAGCGCAGCACCGTGTTCAAGGTTTATGCAACGACACCGGAATCCATGGGCCCCTGTGGCATTGCCGCGCATGCGGCCCGGGCTGAGGCCATGGGGTTTGATGGGTTGCATGTCCCCGATGCCATCCACGACGGTCTGTTGCTGGCAGCGCTGGCGCTGCAGGCGACGCGACGTCTGCGTGTGGGCACCTCGGTGTTGGTGGCGTTTCCGCGCAGCCCGATGACCGTCGCGGTGGCCGCCTGGGATTTGCAGCAACTCTCTGGTGGACGCTTCGAGCTGGGTCTCGGCACCCAGATCAAGCAGAACATCGAACAGCGGTATTCGGCGCGTTGGGATTCACCCGTGCCACAGTTGCGCGAGTATGTGCAGTCATTGCGCGCTATCTTCGACAGTTTCCAGCACGGTACACCCCTGCGCTTCGAGGGTGAGCATTACCGGTTTACCCGCTTGCAGCCCTTCTTCAATCCAGGCCCTATCGCGCATCCGGACATCCCACTGCTTTGTGGCGCGGTGGGGCCCGCCATGACGCGCATGGTGGGCAGGATCGCGGATGGTATGATCACCCACCCCACGAATACGCCCCCTGAGTACCTCCGGACAGTGTGCTTGCCCCGCCTGCGCGACGGTCTGGAGCGCGCCGGACGTGATCCCGCAGCGCTGCGGCTGATTCTGGGGCCGCTGGTGGCCACCGGCGTCGATGAGCAGGCGGTGGCGCAGCAGTGGGAAGAACAGCGCCGTTTGCTGGGGTTCCTGTATTCAACCCCGGCCTACTGGCCGAGCCTCGAGCTGTTTGGCTGGCAGGCGCGCGGTGCCGAACTGCAGGCACTGACCCGGGAGGGGCGCTGGCAGGATCTCCCCGCCGTCGTCACCGACGAGATGCTCAGTGCCTTCGTGCCACGGGGTTCTTACGCGGAAATCGCGGAGGTGCTGCGCGCACGCTATGCCGGGCTTGCCGACAGCATCACTTTCCCGATGCCGCAGGACACTGCCCAGGATACACAGGCCGCCGCCGCCATTGCCAGATTGCGAGCTTGAGGTTTTGGGGGCTGTTTGACCGCCTCGCTCGCGGGCGGGACAATGCGCGCAGACCCGGCTGGAACCCACCATGCGCGAATATCTGATTTCGGCCCCCATGAATGAGCTGCTGCTGGCGCTTTCGCGAGGCCCGCTAGCAGACCCTCCCTGGCAGGCGTTTCTGCGCCTGCTGGGGGAGGCGCTGGATGCCGACTACGTCACGCTGATCCTGCGCGCACCGCGCGAGGGGGATAGCGGGCTGGTCATCAATTCCGTGGTGCTCTCCCCGGACGCGGTGAACGCCTATAACGAGAGCTACTTTGCCCTGGACCCCTTCGTGAACCTGCCGCCGGGTGAGGTCTTCACCGTGGATGCCTTTATGCCCCCCGGCGAGTACTACCAGTCAGCCTATTTCCGGCAATACGTGGAGCCCACCGGTATCAGGCATATTATGGGTGCAGATCTGGGTGATGAACTCGGCAATACCGCACGCCTGCGCTTTGCCCGGGTCGCAGGACGGACCAATTTCGCGGCACCGGAGCGCGAGCTCGCCCGCTGCCTGTTGCCCCATATTCAGCAGACGATCCGTCTGCACGCGCGCATCGCGCGGGTGGAGAGCGAGCGTACGCTGTTCGCGGCAGCGGTGGACCGCATGGCGCTGGGTGCGTTCATTCTGGACCGGCGGGCGCGGATTCGACACAGCAACAGCGCCGGCGAGCGCCTGCTGGCTGAAGGCCGCTGGCTGACGCAGCACGAGGGGCAGCTGCGCCTGGTGCATCGTAGCGACCAGCAGGCATTCCGGGAGTGCCTGGATGATGTCATGCAGGCGCACCTGCGTGGGGAGCCAGGCCTGGTCAAGGCCCTCCGGCTGGACAGTGGCAGCAGTCCGGGCCCCGGCCTGCTGATGCGGCCACTGCCGTTGGTGGCAGCACCGGATGGCAGCCGCAATCCGTCCGTGGCCGTTTTTGTGTCGGATCCGGAATATCAGCGCGAAGCACCGGTGGATGTGTTGATGACCCTGTTCGGGCTGACCCGTGCCGAGGCCACCCTGAGCCTGCTACTGGCGGGGGGCGCAACGCTGGACGAAGCCTGCGTGCGCCTGCACATTTCCCGCAACACCGGGAAATCCCATCTCAGCGCCATCTTTTCGAAGACGGGTGTCACCCGGCAGACGCGTCTGGTACAACTGATTCTGAGCAGTGTCGCCCCAATGGGCGACTAGGTCATTCTGGAGGCTACTTTTTTATGTCACAGGAACACGCTATCGAGGCGGCGGCTTTTCGTCGCCTGCTATCCCATCTGGATCAGCGCAAGGATGTGCAGAACATCGATTTGATGAACCTTGCCGGGTTCTGCCGCAATTGCCTCGCCAACTGGTATGCCGAAGCGGCGGCAGAGGAGGGTGTGGCCCTCAGCCGCGACGAGGCGCGGGCGCGTATCTACGGCATGCCCTATGACGAGTGGAAGGCGCGCTACCAGACCGAGGCGACGCCGGAGCAACTGGCGGCGCTGCAGGCAGGTCGCTAGAGCTCCCGGAGCTGGCGTAAGTAACCGAACCGGGTGCTGTAGGGTTCCAGCGCGCGATCGGCAGTGGCCTGCAGCAGGCTGGCGATGGAGCCAATGGGCTGGCGGGGATCGCTGGGCGCGGCGAGCAGGTGGTGCCCGAGCTCCTGCAGTCCGGAGCCGATCACCGAGGCGCTTTCCACCGTAGCCTGAATAAACAGCATCTCCGCGACTACAACGTCGCCCACGGTGCGCCGAAAGCGTTCTTCTGCGTTAAATTCGCTGTTCATTCTGCGGATCTCCCTGAAAGCTCAAGCCCTGTTGCGGTGCGCCGATGCACCATCGCCGTGCGTTGCCAGCCCCTCAGCACCCTGTGGAGGCCCGAAAGGCCCACCGTCTCCGGATTGCAGCAAAGTCTGTGCCAGCTGGCGGAGCGCAGCATAGCGGCATAGTGTGACAAAGCAATGTACGAAGCCGGGATTTTTACCGCTCTGGCTGGGTGGCGACGTTCTGCGGTGCCTGGGGTCGCTCGCCCAACCCGGGCAGCAGGCGTCGGGCGAGCCCTGCACAGTCTTCCCCGATCAGGTAAAGCGCGGGCACCATGAGCAGCGTGACCAACAGCGCAAACAGCACGCCGAAGGCCAGCGACAGGACTGCGGGTTTGAGGAATTGTGCGTCGGTGGAGCGCTCCGCCATGATGGGCAGCAGGCCCACGAAGGTAGTCACTGTGGTCAGCAGAATGGGCCGGAAACGGGCGACCCCTGCCTCCAGCACAGCGTCAGCCGCGGATGCGCCGCGCTCACGCAAGCGGCGGATGTAGTCCACCAGCACCAGGTTGTCATTCACCACCACACCCGCCGCGGCGCCGATGCCGAAGTACGAGAACAGCGCCATGGGGGTTGCGAACAGCAGGTGTCCGTAGACGGCGCCCATGAAGCCGAAGGGAATCGCCGTCATGATCAGCAGGGGCAGCGCGTAGGAGCGGAAGGCCACGGCGATCAGCGCATACATGGCGAAGAGCGCTACTGCGTAGAGGGCGATGATTTCGTCAAAGAACGCCTGTTCGGTTTCCTGCTCACCACCGCGCAGGATCACCAGGTCCGGATAACGCTCCTGCAGTACGGGCAGGAAGTTCTCCTTGAGGTCCTTGTTCATGTCGCTGACCAGCTCCGGTGCGGCCTCCGCTGAGATGCGCACCATGCGCTCGCCGTCCTGGCGCTGGATCCGGTCCACAGCGTTGTTGACCTCCACATCTACCACGGCGAGCAGGGGGATTTCACGTCCGTCCGCGGTCCTCACCCGGAAGCTGTCAAGGCTTGCAAGCTGTGCGCGCAGTTCCGCAGGGTAGCGCAGCATCACCCGGACATCACCGTGCTCCCTGGGCAGGCGTTGAATTTCCTCGCCATAATAGGCCTGGCGTACCTGGCGCGATACATCGGCAAGGCTGATGCCCAGTTTCTCGGCGCCCGGACGCAGGCTCAGGTGTATTTCCTCACTCCCGGCCCGCAGGCTGTCGCGCACGTAGTAACTGCCCTGATAGCTGCGCAGTTGGGCCTGCAGGTCGTTGCTCGCAGCGCGCAGGACGTCCAGGTCCCGGTGCCGCAGCACCCAGGTGATGGCCGCGCCCTGGTCGTTAAGGGTGTAGCTGACTTCGATCTCTTCCGCATCCGGGATGTCGCCCACCAACTCGCGGAAACGCTCGGCGGTCTCGCGGGCAGACAACGCCCGTTCTTCCGGTGGCGACAGGCTGACGATGGCGATCACACTGTCGCGTCGGGAGCGCGTATACCAGCCCTCCACCAGGGAGCCGCTGCCACCCTCGGCGGCGGCCTGTGACTCCACTTCGGCAATCAGCTGCTTCTCGGCTTCCTGCAGCCGCGCCAGGACGGCCAGTGAGCGGGAGTAGGGGGCACCGCTGGGCATCACCACATTGATGTGAACCTGTTCGTTCTGCACCTCGGGGAAAAAGGTGAACTTGACCCAGCCGGCACCGAACACGCCAAGGCTGAGGATGAAGGCTGCGGTGAACAGGCTGGCGGTCAGGTAACGGTAGTCGGTCCCCAGCGCAAGCAGGCGGCGATAGCGGGTGTTGGCAAAAGCGACGATACCCTCTTCGAAGCGTCGCTGGCGCAGCCGCCAGGGGCCGAGGTGTTCACGGTGTTCCAGGTGGCGCAGGTGGGCCGGCAGTATGCAGAATGCCTCGATCAGGGAGATGGTCAGCGCCGCGGTAATGACGATGGAGAACTGGCGCGTCATGTTGCCGCCTTCGATGTCCACGAAAAACCAGGGCGCGAAGGCGATCATGGTGGTGAGCACCGCGAACACCACGGGGCGCGCGACGGCATAGGCGCCGTCAATCGCCGCGTCGATGCCGCCGCCGGCGTGGGCATGCTGGTGAATGCTCTCGCCCACGACAATGGCATCGTCCACCACAATGCCCAGTACCAGCAGGAAGGCGAACGTGGACATGACATTGAGCGAGACATCGTTGGCTGGCAGGACCGCGAAGGTGCCCACAAAGGCGACTGCAATACCGGCAGTTACCCACAGGGCAACCTTGGGGCGCAGTGACATGATCAGGACGAGAAATACCAGCATCAGCCCCAGCCAGGCCGAACTGCCTATCAGGTCCATGCGGCTTTCATAGATGTCTGCAGTATCAAACCAGAGGGTAAGGCTGATTCCCGCGGGGAGCGTGGGGCGCGTTTTCTCCATCCACGCCTTGACCGCCGCGCTGGCCTTCACGACCTGCATGTTGTCGGTTGACAGGATCTGTATGAGGACCGCGGGCTCGCCGTTCAATGTGGCCAGAATTTCATTTTCTTCGTAGCCGTCAATCACCCGGGCGACATCGCCGATGCGCACGGTGGCGCCCTCTGCATTCTGGCGCAGCACGATCTGGCTGAAGTCCTCGCTGTTGTCGGCAAGATTGCGCGCGCGCAGCCGCACATCACCCGTAGCGGTCCTGACCTGGCCAGAGGAGAGGTTGATGGAGCTGCCACGGATCGCGCTGGCGACCTCATCGAAACTGACGCCGAAGCGCAACATGGCGGCCTGGGACAGCTCGATAGTGACTTCCTCGCGGCGCGTGCCGAACAGCTCGACCAGTGAGATCCAGGGGAGTGCGGCCACCTCGTCGCGCAGGTCCTCGGCCAGTCGCGTGAGCTCACGTTCGCTGACCTCGCCGTGCACGGCCACGCGGATCATCTCTTCGCGGAAGTCGCTGCGTTTCACCCGCGGGGGCTCGATGTCCCGCGGCAGCGCAGTCACTGCATCCACACGATTCTTTACATCGTTCAGGAATTGCTCGAGGTCCACGCCGGGCCAGGTGCTGACCTCCAGCCTGGCAAGACCCTCGGAGGCCGTAGAGGAGACGCGTTTGACATTGTCGAGGTCATCGAGAGACTCCTCGATACGCAGTACGACCTGCTCCTCGACCTCCTGCGGGGCTGCCCCCGGCCAGGTGACCTCAATCTCGACCTGGTTGATCTCAAAGCGGGGAAAGGCCTCGCGCTCCATACTCACGAAACCGAGGGCGCCAGCGAGCAGGATGCCCACCATCAGCAGGTTGGCAGCGACCGGATTGTGTACCCACCAGCCGATAAACGCGCGCATTCAGCCGTTCCCCGATTCGGCGATTGCCGACAGTGCCATGCCCTGCACCGGGTTGCGGATGGCCGAGGTAATCACCTGTTCGCCGGGTTGCAGACCATTGCCGATCACTACGCGCGTGGCGCTGCGCGACAGCACCTCGACATCCCGGGTAGCCAGCAGGCCACTGCTATCCAGCACATGCACTTTGTTTCCCGGTCGCAGGGCGGCGGGGGGAATCAGCAGGGCGGCGTCCAGTGTGCGGCCGGGGATGGTCGCCTCTACGAACAGCCCGGCGGCCAGCGGCATGCCCTCTGCCGACGCCCCACGCCCGTAGGGTTCCTGGACTTCGGCCATGGCGTACAGCATGCGAGAACCGGGATCGATGGCGGCATCGAGTCGCCGTAGTTGCCCCTGCCACTGATGCTGTCGACCGGCCACGATAGCGCTGAGGATCACCGGAGGCTCCTGCCCTGGCGCTGCGGTGTAGCCGATGGGCAGGTCGAGGGCTGCGAGCTGATCGTCACTGAGTGGCAACCGGATCTCCACGCGGTTGGTGGCAAATGCCCGGCCCAGCGGTGTGCCCGGGGTGACGTACTGGCCGACATTGACCAGGGTGCTCAGCAGGCGCCCGTCGAATGGCAGGTGAACCCGGGTGCGCTGGAGATCGAGTTCAGCCTGCTCAAGGCGGGCGCTCGCCGCTTCCAGCATGGCCCGGGCCTCTGTGAGCTGTGGTTGCTTCAGGGCCAGCGGGGAGGCGTTCGGTTCGTTGCGCAGTTGCTTGCGCGCCACATCGGCATCGGCCAGGGCCTGCTGCACCCTCACCTCGGCCTCGGCCACGGCGGCACGGGCCTCGCTCAGCGCGAGTCGGTAGTCGGTATCTTCGATCTGCAGCAGAGTCTCGCCGGCGGCGACGCGGCCGCCCTCGGTAAACTCCGGAGATACCGCGACAATCCGCCCGCCTACCTGTGTCACCAGGTCGAGTTCGGTTGCAGCCCGCACTTCACCCTGTGTCCGGACACTCAGCTGCGTCTGCTCGGCACGCACCGTAGCGGTGAAAACGCTGATCGGACGCACCGGTGTTGTGTCCTGTTCGGGCTCCGGCGCGGCGGCATGCAGGGCTGCGTAGCCCGCCAGGGCCGCTGCGATGACCAGCACCGGTAGTAGCGCGCTTCTCATTGTTATTGGCATGGCATGCACCTGTGCTTCGCGAATACCGGGTTCCGGCACCTGCATGCCAGCAGCTCGGGTAAGCAACCCTCTAATCAGACGGTTTGTCACGGCGTTGACGCAATGCGATTGTAAATTTTTCACACATTCGCGAGGCTTGTGCCCGCAGTGTGGCGATTCCCGCCAATCAGGCTTCGCTGGCAGTGTTCCACCGGCTGCGCCGCTCGCCGGGTTGAATTTCCTGCGGTAACACGAACCAGCGCAGTGCTTCGTTGCTGTCGCTCAAGATCAGCGGCGCAGCTGTTGGATTGGCGAGTGGTTCCTGCAGTAGGCGTTCTGCCTGCTGCAAGTGGGTATCCAGTGGCCTGGCGGCTGTCTCGGGCGGCCGCGGTTGCGTGTTCAGCCAGCTGAGACCAGTGAAGGGCGGCGGCGTCTGCTGCTGCGCGCGGTGGTGGCGCCAGACCCCGTGGCTCGCGTGCCACGCGTACTGGGGCAGCATACGCCATCCGTGCTCTGCGACCAGTTCAAAGGCACGCAGCAGGTATTCCAACTCCGCTTCGTCAATAAAGTAATTGAAGTTCACGCGGACCCAGCCTGGCCGCATCAGGCTGTCGCCATTGGTGATTGCGGTCTCGAACTGCTGGCTGCGTTCGCTGTCGATGCCCAGCAGGCTATGGGCATAGGGCCCGGCGCAGGAGCAGCCGCCGCGTACCTGAATGCCAAACAGGTCGTTGAGCAGTGCCACCACGAAACCGTGGTGCAAATCACGCTGACCGTGGCGAAACCGCAGCGAAAAAATAGGCAGGCGCGCAGCAGATGACGGGCCGAGTACCTCGAGATTGGCACAGTTGCGGAAGCGTGCGAGAGCACGGGCCGCGAGGTCTGCCTCGCGGGCCGCGATGGTATCCGTCCCGACGGCCTGCTGCAGGGAAAATACCAGGCCGGCGCGGATGGACTCGACGATGGCCGGCGTGCCGCCCTCCTCACGGCGCTCAATATCCCGGGCGTAGACGTGGCCCGTGGCATTGACCCAGCTTACGGTACCGCCCCCGACGGTGGCCGGCACCCGGTTCTGGAACAGCGCATTCTTGGCAACCAGGACGCCGGGGGTGCCCGGGCCGCCGACGAATTTGTGGGGCGACAGGAAAATGGCGTCCAGCGGATCCGCGCCGTTCATGTCGATGGCGACGTAGGGTCCGGCGGCAGCATAATCCCAGAAGGCGAGTGCGCCGTGCTCTTTCAGCAGGCGAGTAATGCCCGTGACATCGCTCTTGATACCCGTGACGTTGGAGGCGGCGGAGAAGCTGCCAATCTTGCGTTTGCGCGCTGCGTATTTCTGCAGGGCTGCGGCGAGGCAGGCCTGGTCAATGCCTCCTGCAGCGTCGAGCGGAATGACCTCGACGGTGCACAGGCTCTCGCGCCAGGGCAGTTCGTTGGAGTGGTGCTCATAGGGGCCGATGAACACCACCGGCCGGTCTTCCTGTGGGATACCCTGCGCAAGCGCGTAACGGTCGGCGAGGTCAGCCGGCAGCCGCAGGTTCATGATGTCGATAATCTTGTTGATGGCAGCGGTGGCGCCGGACCCACAAAAAATCACACTGTCCTCAGCGCCTGCGTTGACCGCGTCGCGAATCGTGCTGCGCGCCGCCTCCCGCAGTGCCGTGGTGCGCGCGCCTGTGAATGCGGTTTCCGTATGCGTGTTGGCGTAGAAGGGCAATACATCGTTGCGGATGTAATCTTCAATGAAGGTCAGGCTGCGGCCCGAGGCGGTATAGTCGGCATACACCAGAGGCTTTTCACCGAAAGGTGTGGCAATGCTGCACTGTCTGCCGATGACGGCGTCGCGTATGCGGTCGATGAGAGACGACATGGGGTTGCTCCTCGCAGGGGGTGGATGGTCCCGATCAAGGCCACCAGTGTACGCGCGATGCGCCGGTACATTGTCCGAAAATGTCCGTAAAATAACCGGTATCAAGAAACATTGTTCCGGAAATAAGGCATAATTCGACAATATTGTTCTGTATTGGAGTTGGCCATGGTTGTTCTCGATAACCAGGATAAACAGCTGCTGCGACTGCTGCAGGGGGATGCATCGCTGTCGGTCGGTGACCTCGCCGAGCGTGTGGCGCTGTCCAAGTCGGCATGTTGGCGCCGGTTGCAGAAGCTTGAGGAGGCAGGTGTGATACGGCAGCGCGTCACGCTGCTCGATCCGGCCAGTATCGGCCTTGGGCTCACGGTATTTATCACCATTCGCACCAACCAGCACAATGCGGCCTGGGTGGAGCAGTTCCGACAGATTGTGCAGGAAGTGGAGGGCGTGCTGGAGGTTTACCGGCTGGGCGGGCAGCTCGATTACCTGTTGAAAGCGGTGGTTGCGGATATGCCCGGCTACGACAGGTTGTACCAGCGCCTGATCGCTGCCGACCTGTTTGACGTCTCGGCAAGTTTTGTCATGGAGGAAATCAAGGCGACCACGGCGTTGCCGCTGGGGTAAGAGGCCGCCGGTCGCTGACCGGCGGCCCCGGGGTCAGGCAAAGTTCTTGTTCACGAAGTCCCAGTTAACCAGGGCCCAGAAGGCGTCCAGGTACTTCGGGCGCGCGTTGCGGTAATCGATGTAGTAGGCGTGCTCCCACACGTCAACAGTGAGCAGCGGTGTCACGCTGCTGTCGGTGAGCGGTGTTTCGGCGTTGCTCGTGTTGACAATTGCGACGGTGCCATCGCTGTTTTTCACCAGCCAGGTCCAGCCGGAGCCGAAATTGCCGACGGCGGCATCGGTGAAGGCCTTCTTGAACTCGGCAAAGGAGCCGAAAGCGGCGTTGATTGCAGACGCGACCGCGCCTGTGGCTTCACCGCCGCCATTCGGGCTCAGGCACTCCCAGTAAAAACTGTGGTTCCAGACTTGAGCAGCGTTATTGAAAATGCCGCCGGAACTGGTCCGGATCACTTCCTCCAGCGACTTGCCTTCAAACTCAGTGCCGGGAACCATGCCATTGAGCTTTTCGACATAGGTGTTGTGGTGTTTGCCATAGTGGTAATCGAGCGTCTCGGCTGAGATATGGGGTGCGAGAGCGTCTCGTGCGTAGGGCAAAGCGGGAAGTTCAAAAGCCATGTTGTTGCCTCCGGAATGTTCAGAAGTCGTGGGTTGTCCATCGTCCAGACGGTGTTTTGTGTCGTCGGCGCATCACTGAAACGCCGCCGCTGTTATTGGAGGAGGTCCAGCGAGGTGCGCGATTATAGCGTTTTTGCCCTGCTGCTGGCCAGTTTGCGGCGAGCAGCGCGTCGCCACGGCGCAGGCGCGGTCATTGTGCGTGGTTGCCCGAATGCATTATGGTAGGTCGAGGGCCTGAACTTCTCGCACCGGCCCGGTGCGCTTGCATGAGGTGTCCTGCGATGTTGCTGTCGATTGTCCTGTTTATCCTGCTCCTGTTGACCGTGTTGCTGTTGCGTCCCTCGCTGGCCGCGGGCTCGCTGCTGGTCGGCCTTGGGGCTTTCGTCCTGTCGCTGGGCGAGGGCGGGATGTGGCTGGTTTTCCTGCCCACGCTGGCCGTGCTCCTGCTGCTGAATGTTGCATCCTGGCGCAGGGAGTACCTGGTTGCCCCGGTATACCGGCTGCTGCGCAAGGCCATGCCGCCGATGAGCAGCACCGAACGTGAGGCTCTGGAGGCGGGCACCACCGGCTGGGACAAGGCGCTGTTCAGCGGGCAGCCCGACTGGCAGGCCTTCAGCGCCCTGCAGCCGCCGGCGCTGACCGAGAGCGAGCAGGCGTTTCTGGACAACGAAGTTGAAACCCTGTGCGGGATGATTTCGGAGTGGGATGTTCACCAGCGGCAGGATCTCTCCCCGGACGTCTGGGAGTATCTGCGTGACAAGGGGTTCTTTGGATTGATCATTCCCGAGGAATTCGGTGGGCGTGATTTCAGTCCCTATGCCCAGAGCCGCATCATGGCGAAGATCGCCAGCCGTTCCATCACCGCCGCTGTCACGGCTATGGTGCCGAATTCGCTTGGGCCGGGCGAGCTGCTGGTCAAGTACGGTACCGAAGCGCAGAAGCAGCGCTGGCTGCCCGGCCTTGCAGACGGTAGCGAACTGCCCTGCTTCGGGCTTACCGGTCCGGAGGTGGGTTCGGACGCCGGCGCGATCCCGGATGTCGGTGTGGTCTGCAAGGGCGAGTTCGAAGGCCAGGAGGTGATCGGCCTGCGCCTCAATTTTCACAAGCGCTGGATTACCCTGGCGCCGGTGGCGACTGTGGTGGGGCTGGCCTTCAAACTGCAGGATCCGGAGGGCCTGCTGGGTGACCCGGACAAGTCAGATTATGGCATCACCTGTGCCCTGTTGCCGGCGAATCACCCCGGTGTTGAAATCGGCCGCCGGCACAACCCGGGCGCGCCGTTCATGAACGGACCCATCATGGGCGAGGACGTGTTCATTCCCGTCGACTGGATTATCGGTGGGCCCGCAATGGCCGGCAAGGGCTGGCGCATGCTCATTGAGTGCCTCGGCGCCGGGCGGGGCGTGTCCCTGCCAGCGCTGTCCACCGCGAGCGGTGCGATGTGTTACCTCATGGTTGGCGCCTACGCACGTATACGCAGGCAGTTCAACATGGAAGTGGGCAAGTTCGAGGGCGTACAGGAGGCTACGGCTGAAATAGCGGCGGGAGCCTACACGCTGGAGGCAATGCGGGAACTGGTCACGCGCTCCCTGGAAGATGGCACGCCTTCGGTCATGACCGCCATGGCGAAATACCACGCAACCGAGTTGATGCGCACGCTGGTCAACCACGGTATGGATGTTGTGGGCGGTCGCGGCATCCAGTTGGGGCCGCGCAACTTCCTGGCCGCGGGCTACCACGCGCTGCCCGTTGCGATAACGGTAGAGGGCGCCAATATCCTGACCCGGTCCCTGATGATCTTTGGTCAGGGTGCGATGCGCTGCCATCCTTATCTGTTTGATGAGATGCAGACCCTTGAAGCGGAGGAGATTCACGAAGGCCTGCGCGAGTTTGAACCGTTGCTGATGGGGCACCTTGGTCACGCGGGGAGTAATTTTGCCCGCCTCGTCACGCTGGGCCTGAGCGGCGCGTACTTCAGCGCGGTGCCTGCCGGGGCCGATGACTTCAGCAAGCGCTGGTACCAGCGCATCAATCATCTGAGTGCCGCCCTGGCCATCTGCGCCGATGTGGCACTGGGCGTGCTCGGTGGCGACCTCAAACGCCGCGAATTGCTGTCCGCCCGACTGGGTGATGTGCACAGCCAGTTGCTTATCGCCAGCAGCCTGTTGAAGTTCCATGCCACCCAGCCGCGCAGCGAGGAGGCTGATGCGCACGCGGCCTATGCGCTGCAACGCGCGCTGCACCTCGCCCAGGAAGCGCTGGTTGCCTACTGCGCAAACTTCCAGCCTCGCGCTCTGGGACTTGCGCTGCGTGCCCTGTGTCTGCCCCTGGGCCGCATCTACCCGGCGCCAGACGACAACAGCATACGCAACCTGGGTGACCTGGTGATGGCGCCCAACCCGGTGCGCAGCATGCTTGCCGAGCGGGTCCACCTGAGTGTTGATCCCGAGGATGCGGTGGGGCGGGTGGAAAGCACCTACCAGATGCTGTTGGCCGTGGAGAAGCCCTTCGTTGCGCTGCAGAAAGCCTGGAGCAAGGGTGAACTGGACGCCGCAACGCTGGACGAGGCCCTGCAGGATGCCGTGAGCAAGCAACTGATCCCGGCGGAGGATGTTGAGCGGCTGCGTGAGTATGACGCGCGCCGCCGGGACTGCGTGCTCACTGACCATTTCGAGGCCTTGCTGTGAAGATCGAATGGCCGTCGAGGGGATGGCGCAGCCCCGCGGCGCGGGGCTATCGCCATGAGCGGACGCGTCCCGCGGGGAGGGTGTCGACGGAGGCTTAGCCCTGGCTGGCTGCCAGGGCCTGCTCGATGTCGGCGATGATGTCGTCCACGTGCTCGATACCGACCGAGATCCGCACCATATCCTCACTGACACCGGCAGAGGCAAGCTCAGCGGGGTTCAGCTGGCGGTGGGTCGTGCTCGCGGGATGGCAGGCCAGTGATTTTGCATCGCCGATGTTCACCAGGCGCAGAATCAACTGCAGCGCATCTATGAAGCGTGCACCGGCGTCCTTGCCGCCTTTGATACCGAAACTCAGGATGCCTGAGGCCTTGCCGCCGCAGATTTTCTTGCAGGTTTCACGGTAGGGGCTGTCCTTCAAGCCCGCGTAATTGACCCAGCTCACCTGCGGGTGCTTGCGCAGGTATTTGGCGACCTTTTTCGCATTGTGGCAGTGACGCTGCATGCGCAGGTCCAGTGTTTCCAGACCCTGCATCAGCAGGAAAGCGCTGTTGGGTGACAGCGCTGCGCCGGTGTTGCGCAGCGGCACAACGCGGCAACGGCCGATAAACGCGGCGGGCCCCATGGCTTCCGTATACACCACACCGTGGTAGGAGGGGTCCGGTGTGTTCATGATCGCGAAGCGCTCAGGATGTGCGGCCCAGTCGAACTTGCCCGAGTCGACAATGGCGCCGCCGATGGTTGTGCCGTGGCCGCCAATGTACTTGGTCAGCGAGTGCACGACGATGTCCGCGCCATGTTCAAAGGGGCGGCACAGCGCCGGCGTGGCCACGGTGTTATCGACGATCAGGGGCACGCCCGCAGCGTGGGCGATTTCCGCCCAGCGCGCGATATCCACAACATTGCCGGCCGGGTTGCCGATGGACTCGCAGAACAGGGCCTTGGTGTTTTCGTCAATCAGTGCGGCGACCGTGTCGAAGTCATCGGCTTTGGCAAAGCGCGTTTCGATGCCCTGGCGGGGAAACGTGTGCGCAAACAGGTTGTAGGTGCCACCGTACAGCTGGGACGTGCTGACGATGTTGCTGCCGACTTCGGCGATGGCCTCAATGCCATAGCGAATGGCGGCCATCCCGGAGGCCACCGCCAGTGCGCCGATGCCACCTTCGAGCGCCGCCACCCGCGCTTCCAGCACGGCGTTGGTGGGGTTCATGATCCGGCTGTAGATGTTGCCGGGGACCTTGAGGTCGAACAGGTCAGCCCCGTGCTGCGTGTCGTTGAAGGTGTAGGAGGTTGTCTGGTAGATGGGCGTGGTTGCCGCGTTTGTGGCTGGATCGCCATCGTAGCCTGCGTGCAGTGCAATGGTTGCTGGTTTCATCGTGGCATGCTCACTCGCTGTCGAATTTTTGTTGGGCAGGAGGTTAGCAGACGCAGGATGCTTGGCAAGCCCCGCGGGTATCGGTGACCTGGGTCAACTTGCCCTGCAAACTGAAGTGTATACAGTAGCGGTTTCGGTTCGGAAGGAGGCAGCACATGAAGCTTACGGTCAACGGAACGCTGCGGGAGCTGGATTGTGACCCGGAGATGCCTCTGCTCTGGGCGCTGCGCGACCTGCTGCAGCTGCGCGGTACCAAGTACGGCTGTGGCAAGGGCCTGTGCGGGGCCTGTACCGTGCATCTTGACGGCAAGGCCCGGCGCAGCTGCCAGGTAACCGTGGCGGAGGCCGGCGCGGCGGCGGTGACCACCATTGAAGGGCTGTCCGCCGATGGTACGCATCCACTGCAGCAAGCCTGGCGGGAGCACAATGTACCGCAGTGTGGGTATTGTCAGCCCGGCCAGCTGATGGCTGCCAGTGCGCTGTTGACGGCGAGTCCGACGGCATCGGACGATGAGATCCGCAGCAGCATGTCCGGCAACCTCTGCCGCTGTGGCACCTACCCGCGTATTCATGCCGCGATAAAAAGCGCGCAGGGCAAGGTTCCCCTCGCCGACCAGGCGGGGGATTGACCATGAGTGTACTGACTCGCGTATCCCGCCGACGTTTCCTGCAGCTGACCGGCGTTGCTGCCGGCGGTCTGGTGCTGGGGGCGGCGCTGCCAGGCCGCGCCGCGCTGGCCGGTGTTCTGGAGCAGTCCAGCGGTGCCGCGTTGAACGTCTTCGTCAGTATCCGGGAGGACGGGACGGTGGAAATCGTTGCGCACCGCTCGGAAATGGGCACGGGTATTCGCACCAGCCTGCCGCAGATCGTCGCGGACGAGATGGAGGCCGACTGGCAGCGCGTGCGCGTGATTCAGGCGCAGGCGAACCCTGCTTACGGGAGCCAGAACACTGACGGCTCTCGCTCGGTGCGCGATTTTTACCCGGTTATGCGGCAGATGGGTGCGGCCGCGCGCACTCTGCTGGAGCGCGCGGCGGCAGATGCCTGGGGCGTGCCGGCGGCACAGTGCGCAGCGCGTAACCACTCGGTCGTTGGCCCGGACGGCCGAACGCTGGGTTTTGGCGAGCTCGCTGCGCGCGCCGCAACGCTGCCCATGCCCGAGCCGTCTACGCTGCGCATGAAACCGGAGTCCGACTTTCGCTATGTGGGCCAGGGCCTGCCCATTGTCGACCTGCAGGACATGACTGTAGGCAAAGCCACTTATGGCATTGACGTGCATCTGCCCGAAATGCTGTACGCGAGCATTGAGCGCAGCCCCTGGCTGCAGGGGAGAATAAAGGCACTGGATGCCGACGCTGCGCGCACGGTGGCCGGTGTGAGCGAAATCGTGGAACTGAGGGCAGTGGAGGGCCCGCCCGGTTTCAACCCCATTGAAGGCGTCGCGGTGCTGGCAAGCAACACCTGGAGCGCGCTGCGTGGTCGTGGCGCACTGCAGATTGACTGGACGAGAAGCGAGCACAGCGAGCATGACTCAGCGGCCTATCTCGACGAGCTGGTGGCCCGTGTGGAAGGCGGCCCGGGCGAGGTGCGTCGACGGCGCGGCGATGTTGAGGCCGCGTTGGCTTCGGCGCAGCAGGTAGTGACCGCGACCTATCGCACCCCTTACCTCGCGCATGCCCCCATGGAGCCCCCGGTGGCTACAGCACGTGTCAGCGACAACGGCTGTGAGGTCTGGGCCTGCACGCAGACACCCCAGGCAACCCGGCAGGCCGTCGCAGATGCCCTCGGCCTGGACGTCGACGCCGTCGTTGTTCACGTGACCCTGCTCGGCGGCGGTTTTGGTCGCAAGTCCAAGCCGGATTTTGCCGTGGAGGCGGCTCGCCTGGCCGCAGATGCCGGGCGCCCGGTACAAGTGGTCTGGAGTCGCGAGGACGACATCCGCCACGATTACTTCCACGCCTGCAGCGCGCAGCATTTTCGGGGCGCGCTGGATGTCGGAGGTCGCGTTACCGCGTGGCTTGCGCGGGAAGCCTCACCACCCATCGGCGCCACCTTTGATACAACGGTCAGCATGAACAGCGAGGGCGGACTGTCACAAACCTTCGCCAGTGTCCCCTTCGCTGTGCCCAATCTGCAGATTGAAAGTCATCCGGCGCCCGCTCACGTGCGCATAGGTTGGCTGCGTTCCGTCTATAACATTCCCTATGCCTTCGGCGTCGGCTGCTTTGTCGACGAGTTGGCCCACGCAGCGAGGCGCGATCCGATCGAATTCTGGCTGGCGCTCATCGGTGACGACCGACTGCTCGACTTCAGCGGGGAAGGCTTCTCTTACAGTAATTACGGCCGGTCACTCGAGGACTACCCCTACGATACCGCGCGCCTTGCGGCGGTGATTCGCGCACTCGCGGACCGTATACCCTGGAAAACACCCTTGCCTGCGGGTCAGGGCTGGGGGTTCTCGGTGGCGAACAGTTTCCTCAGTAATATGGCCGTGGCAAGCAAGGTGGAGGTGCGCGACGGCCGACTTCGCGTGCTGGAAATGCACGGTGCACTGGATGCGGGCCGCATCGTCAACCCCGATCGTGTCCATGCACAGATGGAAGGCGGCATGATTTTTGGCCTGAGTCTGGCCTTGAATGGCGAAATCACCTTCGGAGGAGGCGAGGCACAGCAGTCCAACTTTCATGACTATCCCGTTGCCCGAATGCTGCAGGTGCCGCCGCTTATCAGGACCTACATCCTGCCCAGCGAGGCGCCGCCCAGCGGTGTGGGCGAGCCGCCTACGCCACCCGTCGCACCGAGCATTGCCAATGCCGTTTTTGCCGCGTGTGGCCAACGTATACGGGAGCTGCCGTTGGGCAGGCATTTTAATGTATAGGCCATCATCCCGCGGTGTGTCTGTTTGCTACCGGGGAGCCGCCGCATGCGATTGATGTCCCTTGGCCTGGTGCCCCAGATTCTGATCGGTGTCGCGCTGGGTTCGGTGCTGGGCGCAGCGGCCCCGGGAGTTGCCGCGCCGCTCGGTCTCCTGGGCGACCTCTTCGTGGGGATGCTCAAGGCGGTCGCGCCCCTGCTGGTCATGTTGCTGGTTATGTCGGCCATTGCCAATCGACATGAAAGCGGCAGCGACGGGCGCAAGTCGGCCTTCACCCTGCTGCTGTACCTCGTGGGGACCGTCAGCGCAGCGGTGGTGGCCGTCGGCATGAGTTTTGCCTTTCCCCAGCATATCGCGCTGTCTGCTGCAGCCAGTGGCAGTCCGCCGGTCGCTGTCACTGCGGTGCTGAGCGATGTCCTGTTCAAGCTGATCGACAACCCGGTCAACGCGCTGCTCACCGGAAACTTTCTCGGGTGCCTGACCTGGGCGATTCTGCTGGGTATAAGCTTCCGGCGTGCCAGTGCCAGTTTTCGCGAGCACCTGCAGACCCTGGCCACCGGCGTTGCTGATATCGTGCGCCATATCATTCGCCTCGCACCGCTGGGTATTTTCGGCCTGGTGTGCGCAACGGTCGCCAGCACCGGCCTGCAGGCCCTGGCCGGCTACGCCGGCCTCGCCCTGCTGCTGGTGTGCTGTATGCTGGTCATGGCACTGTTGGTCAACCCGCTGCTCGTGTTTCTCGTCCTGCAACGCAACCCTTATCCGATTGTCTTCAAATGTCTCGAGGAGTCTGGAATCACGGCATTCTTCACCCGCAGTTCGGCGGCGAACATTCCGGTTAACCTGAATCTGGCGAAGAAGCTGGGCATCAGCGAGGAGTTGTACACTGTGACCATACCGATCGGTGCCACGGTCAATATGGCGGGAGCCGCCATCACGATCACTGTGCTCACGCTCGCCGCAGCCAACACGCTGAATATCGAGGTGTCTCTGGGGGGGGCGTTACTGCTGTGCATGATTGCAGCGCTGTCCGCCTGTGGCGCCAGCGGCGTGCCCTCGGGGAGCTTGTTGCTGGTCCCGCTGGCGTGCTCGCTGTTCGGCATCCCCCTTGATGTGGCTATGCAGGTGGTGGCGGTTGGCTTCGTGATCAGTGTGATACAGGATTCCGCGGAAACCGCGCTGAATTCAAGTACGGACGTGGTGTATACCTACGCGGCGGACCAGTCGCGACTCTTTGCGCCGGTGTCCAGGAGTACCGCAGCATGACCCTGCGCCAGTATCAGGTGGATGCGTTTGCCGAGCGGGTATTCGAGGGAAATCCCGCCGCCGTGGTGCCGCTCGAGGCGTGGCCGGATGACAGTGTGCTGCAGGCGATCGCGGAGGAGAACAACCTCGCGGAGACTGCGTTTTTTGTTCCCGGCGGGGAGGGCTACGCACTGCGCTGGTTCACACCGGCTGCGGAAGTCGACCTGTGCGGGCATGCCACCCTCGCCGCCGCGCACGTGCTCTACACACAACTGGGCTACGATCAGGCCTGCGCGCGGTTTTTCACCCGCAGCGGTGAGTTGCAGGTGCGTCGTCAGGGAGAGCGTTACCTGATGGACCTACCGGCAGTGCCCGTCGTGTCCTGCCCCACGCCCTCGGGTTTGGTGGCGGCACTTGGCAGCGCGCCGGTAGAGGTGCACCGCGGTGGGGACTATCTGCTTGCCGTGTATGCCAGTGAAGCGGACGTCCGTGGCTTGCGGCCCAACTTTACGCTGCTCAGCGAGCAGCCTGCGCAGGGTGTCATCGTGACCGCGCCCGGCCAGCGGCACGATTTTGTCAGCCGTTTCTTTGCGCCCAGACTGGGTGTGCCGGAGGATCCGGTCACCGGTTCCGCCCATTGCCGGCTCGCCCCTTACTGGGCGGGGCGCCTCGGGAAGGAGCGTTTGTCGGCCCGTCAGGTGTCATCCCGTGGCGGCGAGCTGGGCATCGAGCTGCAGGGAAGCCGCGTGCAGTTTACCGGCAGTGCGGTGCTGTTCCTGGTGGGTGAACTGCATGGTGTGCGGCTTCAGGCAGCGCCGTAGCACTGTTTGACGGCACTGGCTCCCGTCGTGCGTAGCGCCTGGTATTTCTCCCAGAAGCCGGCGTCCACGCTGCGCAGGTAGGCGCTCCGGTTGCCCTGGCGGTAGCGGGTAAGGTGGCGTGGCCCGCCGTTGTAAACCCCATAGGTGGCCCGGGCCAGGTCGTCCACGTTGCCATTCACCGTGTGCTCACCGCGCTTGATCGCGTAGTCCACCAGGTAGTGCGAGAGAATCTCACTGCCTGCACGGGCGTTGTAGCCAACATTGTTCTGCAGCGCCTCGAGGTCGTAGATGTTGCGCCAGACGTGCTGGTTGATCTGCATCAGGCCCACCGAGCCCGCAGAGGAGCGAATTGGCACTACCGTGCCGTTCTCCGCAACGAACTGGCGCCAGCAGGATTCCTGCCATGCAGTTGCACGCACCAGATCCTGGTACAGCGGGAAAAACTCGGCGGGCACAGTGCCGCGGGCGCGTTCGGCCGCAATGCTCTCGTCCAGCAGTTGCTCCATGGCCAGCAGGTAGCGGTCGAGGTCAGCGGTTGCCGGTACCCAGCCGGTTAATAGTTGCACCAGACTCTTGCTCACCGTGCTGGCGTGCACATTCGGTATCAGCCAGGCAAAAGGGCCGGACGCGGCGGTCTCCTCCGGGCTTTCAATGTCCAGTTCAGGCGGCAAGCCCAGCAGCTCCCGCAGTTCGGGATCAACCGCTGTGCTGTAAGCCAACTCATCGTCACTGACGCTGGGGGCCAGCAGGCGGGCCAGGCGGCGCAGGGTCTGGCTGTCGAGCGTAAAGCCGAGTTGCGGCGCCATGTCATCCAGTGCCTGCAGCGCGTTGCCGGCACTGATAAATGCAGCAAGCTCCAGGCTGCGGCCACCCGGCACAGCAAGGGCGTTCTCTCGTAGCAGGGGTGCGAGGCGTGTCCAGGTGGAGAGGAAGAGTCCACGCACCGGGTCGCGTCCGGCGGGGTCAGTGGCCAGGGCATGGCGCAGTTCGTAGCGTGCCTCCATCAGCAAGGCGAGCAATTCCGCGCGCAGTTCCGGGTCTGCCGGTGCTGCAAGGTCTTTGATCAGCCAGGTGGCGAAGGCATCCCAGGCCTGCCAGGCAGCGTCCCAGGCCGCCAGCTCAGCGTCGGTCAGGGGTGCCGGATCTCCTGCGGGCAGGTCGGCGACCACGACGCTGGGCGCGCGCATCGACATCACCACGGTGAGGGCGCCCGGCCTAGCGTGCGCCCCGCGCAATTGCAGCGAACTGGCGACCGCGCTGCGCTCCTCCAACTTCGCCGGCAAGGCATCATGAATCAGTGAGCGCAACTCCGTGAGTGCGGGGCCGAAGTCCAGTGTGATGGCGCCGAGCCGCGGGTGTACCTGATCCTTGATCCAGTCCCAGAGCATCCCCGGCAGTTTCCGGCTGCCATCCTCACTGCTGAGCATGTTGGAATCCGTGACCCGAAAAGATACCCGGTCGCTGCCAGGTGTAACGCGGACATCCTCAAAGGTTTCAATCAGCCCACTCCAGGCGACGGGCAGGCGGCAGCGCCCACCCAGCAGCAGTCCGACCCGCGCATCAATGCGGCTGGTCAGGCGTAGCTGGCCCTGCTCGGTGCCCTCCACCCTGGGGTCGGAGAGTGTCAGCGCATTGCAGGACTTGGAATCGTGGAACAGCTCAGCCTTGCGGTCAGCACCGTTGAACAACTGTGCGGCCAGTGCCTCTTCAACAATGGCAAGATCCAGCTCGAGGGGCAGCTCTATGTCGGTGGCCGCCGTGGGCAGCGCACAGGCCAGCAGCAGCGCGGCACAGAGTGCGCCGCGCAGGTCGAGGAGAGCAGAGTGTTGACGCATGGGGTGCAGCGACCGGTATGCAAGGAAAACCAGGACGGATGATACGCACAGCAGATGCTCCGCGACAGACGGTGGGCAGCAAATATCTTCGGCAAAAAGTCACGCCCGACGCCGGCCTCAGTCGGCCTCTTCGAGGGTTTTGATCAGCGCGTCGACATCAACCGCCTCACCGGCCAACCCGGCGACAATGTCCTTGAGTTGCGTCAGCGAAACGCGGCCCCGCTCACGCGCCAGGGCACGGGTGACATCGTCAATGCCCGCCTGGCCATCGGTCGCCTGGCCAAGTGCCTGATCCAGCCGGTGCATGAACACGGCGGCGCGCGCAGTGACCGGCCCGGAGGAGCGTCGTGTGAACAGAGTGTCAGCCGCTTCCGCCCACGCCGTTTTCCACTCGATGACCTGTGCATAGCGCCAGTCACTGATACCCCCGGTGCGCACCAGGATGGCGGCCGCATAGTACTCTGCCAGCCCTTCAACGATCCAGTCTGCGCGCTCTCCTCCGCTGATGCCCGTCCCGACGTGGATAAGCTCATGAATCAGGCTACTGGTGCGGTTGCCGCTGATCAACGGGCGATCTGCGTGCATAAACAGGGAGCGTGTGCCGGACAGTCCGCCGCGCCACATCGGCTTGCCAGCGGTTACGATCAGCAGGTGCTCGGGAAAGTCGGGCAGCACCCGTTTGACTTCGGGCAGGTTCCAGGCAATGAACGCGAGCGTGTCCTGCAGTCGGTCTCCCTGGCCAGCAGGTGCGGCGACACGCACATCCGTGCCGGCGATGATGTCCTGCCGGCTGGTGATGTCTCCAACGATCAGCCAGCCTTTGGGGCGGGGAAATATCCGCCCGGGGTCGGTGATCAGGTAGCGCGAGGAGGAATCTTCACGAGTAGGGTAGGGGGCGGCAACCGACCATTCTTCCGGCAGCATAAACTGCAATTCGGCTTTGCCCTCCAGGCCCTTGGGCGCGCGCGCGGCGATGGGCGGGACCAGTTTGTCACTGCGCAGAATCGCCCAGTCATCTGTCAGCAGCGAATCATAGCTGCCACTGGCTTTCTGTTCGTCAATCACAAACTCATAGTGCAGGCTGTCTTCCGGCTCGCGCGGTTTCCATACGGCCGTGTTGCCCTCTACGGTCAAACCATGCGCTGCCCGCAGCGAGCGGTGACGCTCCGGGTCCAGTGTCAGGGTCAGCTGGCTCGGTAGCCGCTCGCCGCTCAGGCGTATTTCCACCCGGGCAACGTCGCTGTCCGGTGCAATTTTAGCCTGGTAGAGAATGCCATAATCGGCCGCCTGCACGCGTGTGGCGGCGAGCGGCAGCCAGAGCAGGGCGGTAAGGAGGGTTTTCGTCAAAGCAGACATGGCAACCTGACATCGGTGAGGAGAGGCGCTGAGGATACCAGTGGCGCTGGCAAAAGCCATACCGGTGGCAATTGTGCCAGGCCGGACGTACTATTTCCCTGCGGTCTCAACAATAAGGCAATAACCGACAGGGGGCGTCATGAACGAGAAAAGCAGTTTCGATATCCAGCAGATCATAGAGCAGGTTCGGGCGATAATCACCCAGCCGGTCAGTTATTTTCAGTCGATGCCCAGGGCAGGCGGGTTTGGCGATCCCGTGGTGTTTGTCGCGGTCATGGGTGCCGTCGCAGGTGTCATTGCCGCGCTGTTTGCGCTGTTCGGCTCTGCGGGTGGCCTGCTGGTGGGTGTGTTCGGTGCCCTGATTTTTGGCCCGCTGATGGCTGTTCTGGGGGCGTTCATTGGCGCAGCCGTGCTGTACGTCATTTGGAAGCTGATGGGGTCCACGGAAGATTACGAAGCGGCATTTCGCTGCCAGGCTGCGCTTGCCGCACTGTACCCCGTCAGCGCCCTGCTGGGGATTATCCCCTACATCGGCAGTATCGTGACGATCGCCTGGGCGGCCTGGTTGCTGGTGGAGGCCAGCGTCGCCGTGCATGGGCGACAGCGGAAAACCGCACAGATTGTCTTCGGTGTGCTGGCCGTGCTGTTCATCTTCACCAGCCTGGGCAGCGAGCGCGCTTCCCGTGAGATGGAGGCGCGCATGGAAGCCATGGGCGGCCAGTTCGAGGATCTGGAAGACCTGTCACCCGAGGAGGCCGGCCGAAAAATGGGTGAGTTTCTCAAAGGCCTGGAAGAGGGCGCCCAGTCGGACAGAGATCAGTGAAGAGACCGCCAGCCTAGGGCTGTGCACGCACCCAGGCCAGTTTGCCGCAGAGTTCCTGCGCGCCCTCCAGAGCGCGTGCAGTGGGGCGCTGGATCAGGTCCGGGTTGACCGACACCAGGCCGCCCTCGAGCGCCCGGAGACCCGGGTAGGCTTCCCAGTGCTGCAACCACTCCGGGTGCGCAGTGGCCATGCCGCCGGCGACAATCACGCGAGGGTTGCGCGCCAGCACCGATTCCAGATTGACGCGCGGTGCCAATGTGGCGGCATCCGCAAAAATATTGCTGCCGCCGCAGAGCGTGATGATCTGGCTGATCATGTGGTCTCCGTTGACTGTCTGCAGAGGCCGGTGCCAGATCTGGTAAAACACGGAAAGCGGTTCGGCTGAGGTGTAAGCGCCAGCGAGGTCCGCGAATCCGGTTTCTACGCGCTGTGCTTCGGCTTCACTGACCGCCTGAGTGCCCGCCAACTGTCCCAGGCGGCGGATACTGGCAGCGATATCCTCGAGCGAGCGCAATTCACTGACATACACCGGAACGCCCAAACGCTCCAGTTTCTCCAGTGCGCCGGCGCCGTTTCCCGAGCCCCACATCAGGATGAGGTCCGGTTGGCTGGCGACAATCTGCTCCAGGCTGAATGCATTGAAGGAGCCCACAACAGGCAGTGCGCGCGCCGTTTCAGGAAAATCGCTGTGGCTGACAACGCCGACCAGGCGGTCACCCGCACCGGCGCTGTACAGGTTCTCCACGATGTGTGGTGCCAGGGCTACGATACGCTGCGCAGGTTGCGACAGAGTCACGGTGCGCCCGGCGAAATCGACCACCGTTACCGGTTGGCCCGCACTCGCGGCGGCGTACAGGGCGAGCAGCCAGCACAGGGTGAGGCTGCGCATCACAGGCCGATCACCAGGGGTTGGCGCCCGTTTGGGTGTGGCTGTACCAGCACTTCGGCATGAAACAACTCGCGAAACAAGGCCGGGGTAAGCACCGTTTCCGGGCTCCCGCTGGCCACCGCCTGCCCGCGGTCCAGCACCAGCAGGCGATGGCTCACGCTGGCGGCCAGGTTGACATCATGCACCACCAGTATCACCGCACAGCCGCGCACCGCGATACCGGCGATGGTTGCGGCGAGCTGCTGTTGGTGCGCCAGGTCCAGTGCCGCGGTCGGCTCATCCAGCAACAGCAGGGTGCCGCGCATGTCGTCGGGGTGCCACAGCTGCGCCAGTACCCTGGCCAGTTGCACACGCTGCCGCTCGCCACCGGAAAGCTGCGTATACAACCGGTTGCGCAGGGAGAGTGTATCCGTGGCCCGCAGCACCTGGCGCACAATGTCCTGGTCGACGCGTAACCCGGTGCTGTGTGGCGTGCGTCCCAGCAGCACCACTTCTTCGACGGTGTAGGGAAAATTCAGCAGTGAGAGCTGGGGCAGAAACGCGCGCTGTTGAGCCAGTTGCTGCCGCGGCCAGCTCTCCAGCGCGCGACCGGCAAACAGCACGCTGCCGCTGGTGGCGGCAAAGTCCCCCGCGAGCAGCCGCAGCAGGCTGGACTTGCCGGCGCCATTGGTGCCGATCAGGCCCATCACTTCTCCCGGCGCAAGACTCAGGCTGATGTCCGTGAGTACGGGGTCACCCCAGGGCGCGGCATCCACGCTCTGCAACGCTAGCAGGCTCATGTCTGCATCCCGTACTGGTGGCGCTGACGTAGCAGGGAGATGAAGAACGGCACGCCGATCAGCGCGGTGATGATGCCCACCGGCAGCTCTGTGGGTGCCAGCACGATACGCGACAGTGCATCGGCGCAGACCAGCAGGATGGCCCCGGCGAGTGCGCTGGCGGGAAGCAGGGTGCGGTGATCGGGCCCGATCAGCAGGCGCACGATATGCGGCACCACCAGGCCGACAAACGCGATGGTGCCCACCAGCGCGACCGATGTCCCCACGCCCACAGCCACCCAGGCGATCAGTGCCAACTTGGTGCGGTTGACCGGTATACCCAGATGGCGCGCTTCCGACTCACCCAGCAAAAGCGTGTTGAGCGGCAGGGCGTATTGCGGTAGCGCCAACAGCACGGCCCCGGCGACTACCGAGGCCAGCAACAGGCGCGGCAGGTTGGCACCGTCCAGCCCGCCCATTTTCCACAGGCTGATCTGGCGCAGGCGCTCGTTGTCGGTGAAAAACTCCAGCAGACTGCCGGCAGCGCCGGCCAGCGCGGTAATAGCGATACCGGCCAGCAACATGGTGGCGACAGAGGTGCCGTTCTCCGAACTGGCCAGTCGATAGACGAGCAACACCGCCAGGACACCACCGGCGAAGGCGCCCAGTGATACCAGGCTCAGGCCGGCAAGGCCGGACAGGCTGCTGCCCCCGGCCACAATCAGCACAGAGGCGCCCAGTGATGCGCCAGCGGTGACGCCAATCAGCGATGGGTCCGCGAGGGGGTTGCGAAACAGCCCCTGCATGGCCGCGCCGCTCATGGCCAGAGTGGCACCGATAATGCCGGCCAGCAGGACCCGCGGCAGGCGAATCTGCTGCACGATCAGAGTGGCCTGGCCGCGGTCGCCTCCGAGCAGGACCGCCAGCGTATCCGAGGGCGCAATGTGTACGGCGCCCGTGCCGAGTGCCAGCAACATGGCCAGAGGCAATGTGACAGCGAGGAGCAACAGCAGCCGCTGCGCCCGACGCCGTCGATCGATGACGTTAGTAATCAACGCCGAGCCGGGCCTTGATGCCGGCATTATAGGCGTGTTTGATTTCCTTGACCTCGGACACGGTGTCCATGATGTCCTGTAGCGCCTTGCCGCCACCCCGGCCCGTGACCACCACGCTCTGTTCGGCCGGCCTGCCGGCAAGGGCCGCGAGCACCGTCTCTTCGGGCAGGTAGTCAAAGGCCAGCATGTAGGTGAGTTCGTCCAGTACGACAAGGTGGTAGGCAGGGTTGGCCAGCATCGCTGCGGCCTGCTCCCATGTGCGCTTGGCGGCCGCGATATCTGCGCTGCGATCCTGGGTGTCCCAGGTGAACCCCGTGCCCATCTGATAGAAGTCTACCTGCGGACAGTGCTCCCGCAGGTAGATCTCCTCGCCGGAGAGCTGCTCGCCCTTGATAAACTGCACAACGCCGACTTTGTAGCCGTAGCCGAGGGCGCGCATGACCATGCCGAAGGCGGAACTGGATTTGCCCTTGCCATTGCCGGTGAGCAGTATGCCTACGCCACGTTCGGTGCTGGCAGCATTGATGCTGGCATCAACATTCGCCTTCTGCTTCTGCATGGCCTTCTTGTGTCGTTCGTTCTTGCGGTCATCTGTCATGGTGGTGCTCCTAGAAACTGTAGCGCAAGCCCGTGTAGGCGGCGCGTTCGCTGCTGCGATAGCTGGGGATTTCCTCATAGCTCGCATCCAGCAGGTTTTCCACCCGGCCATACACTTCGAGGCGCGGCGTGAAACGGTAGCGCACGTTCATATCGACCACGTCGTAGTCGTCGAGCTTCGAGCCGTCGAACTCCTGGGCATCACGGGATGCGCGCAGATTCAGGCTGAGTAACAGCTGCTCCCCGAGCGAATGCCATTGCAATCCCAGATTGGCGAGATGTCGGGGGCGATACACCCGTTGGCCACCGGCCGCGGTTTCGGTGTCGTTGTACGTGTAGTTACCCTGCAGGCTCAGCCCCATGGGCAGCGGGACGTCAGCCATCAGCTCAACGCCGCTGGAATCGCTGTTGTCGCTGTCCTGGAGATAGCCCGAGAAGCTCTCCAGGTCGAAGTAGATTTCGTCCTCCACCTGTTGTCTGAAATACACCGCCTCCAGTACCAGCCCGCTGTTATCGTACCAGCCGACACCGAGGTCATAGCCCTCGCTGCGTTCTTCCTGCAGCACGCTGCCTGTGGCGGGCGGGCTGGCAAAAAAGCTCTTGTTATAGGCGATTTCGTACAGGCTGGGCGCGCGAAATCCGGTGCTCCAGGCGGCTTTGAGCTTCACTTCACCGGCATTCAGGGCCGGCAGCAGGTAGGCGGCACTGACGCGATAGGAGTCGTGACTGCCGAAGTCTTCATTGTCGTCGTACCGTGCACCGGCGGTAAAGAACAGCTGGTCGGCGACGCGGCCCTGGTACTCCAGGTAATAGCCGGTCTGGTCGCGCTCGGTGTCGAAAGTGCCATCGTTCAGTGACTGCGTCTCGTGGTCGACGCCGTACACCAGTTGCAGGCTGTCTCCGGATGCGTAACTGCCGAGATAGGTCACACGGGTCAGATCGCCCTCGGTGCCAAAACCGGGCAGGCCAGCGGTAAACAGCTGCCGCTCCGTTTCGCTGCGATTGTAGGCGAGCTCATGCTGGAACTGTTCGCCGCGGAAGCTGGCAGCGGCGCGCAGCGCCTGCTGCTGGTAGCTGTCTGCACAGCGATTACTGGGTGCGAAGGTATCCACGGTAAAGCAGTTGTCGTACGCATTGTCACTGTCGACATCGCGGCCGACCAGTTCCAGACGCAGTTGGTCGCTGACATTCCAGCCCGCCCGGGTATGCAGGGTGCGGTTGTCGTAGCCGTCGTCGTCTGCCGGATCTGTGTCGGTCGTGCGTGAATTGAAGCCGTCGGTGCTGTAGTCAGCGATTGACAGGTTGCCATCGAGTTGCTCGTTGCCGGCGTGGAACTCCGCGCTGTATTGCGAGGTGCCATAGCGCCCGGCTTCAGCGGCGAGCTGCCCACCCGCACCGGGTTGCGTGGCGCGGGTGCTGATGTCGATGACGCCACCGGCATCGGCGCCGTACATCAGCCCCTGGGGGCCGCGCAGGATTTCCACGCGCTGCACACCGCTGCTCAGCAGATGCTCCAGGCGCGGGCCGAACTGCGGTGCGGTGGTGTCGGACACATTGATCCCGTCAATCAACAGCAGGGTGCGATACGCCTCCTCACCGCGTATCCGCAGCGAGGACACTTTACCGGCACCCCCGTTGTTGGTCACCGCCACGGATGGTGCCGTGCGCAGGATGTCCTGCAGGCTGGCAAAGCCGAGGCGTTGAATATCCTCGGCGCTGATGACCGATACCGAAGTGGCGACTTCGCGCAGGGGCATGGCGACGCGCGAAGAGCTGATGACAATCTCTTCCAGGGCCGGATTGGTGGTATTGCCCAGGGCGGGCAGAGTGGTAGCCAACGCAACGGCGCCGGCGAGTTTTACTGCTTTCATAGGTAGTCCTCAATGCCGTGACACAGGTGGCGATTGAGGGAGGGAATCAGGGAACGCAATGCGGGAGAGGCATCATGCAACCTTCAATGAAGCCCTCCGCTCCATCGTTGCTCGTAACAGGCAGGTATCGGGCTCACAGAGTGCTCTGTTTACCGTTGCGGGGGCAGCGGAGGGATCGGCGCGGTGCCTTACCTCACTTCCCATTTAACCTGCCCAGCCGTGTCGAGTGACACCGGCGGCAGGCACCTGGTACGTCGCGCACTGTAGAGCGCGCGGCGTGGACTGTCAATTGTCCAGATTATGTCGACATGATGCAGGCGTCGTTCCCCGGGCGCGCATCGCGTAGAATGACGAGCCAGAGGCGAAAAGAGAGCGTTCATGACAGTGTCAGCAAAACAGGAAGCGCTGGTAGCGGAGCTACTGGGTAGAAAGCCCCGCGGGCTGCGGGAGGTCGCCGTGGCGGATACGCAGGGCCAGCCGCAGGTGATTCGCGTGGCGTCCCTGGTCGAGAGCACGCCGTTTCCTACCCTGTTCTGGCTGGTGGATCCGGCACTGAACTACCGCATCGACCGGGAAGAGGCGAGCGGACTGATTGCGCGCCTGCAGCAGCAGGTCGATGGTGATAGCGCGCTGCAGGAGGGTATGGCCGCTGACCACGCCGCCCACATCCGACTCCGCGATGCCTACCTGAGTGCTGAGGAGCGGGCATCCCTGCAGCGCCTGGGGTTTGTCGAGGTGCTGCGCCAGCGCGGGATCGGCGGTATCGCCGATTTCCAGCGCATACGCTGCCTGCACACCTGGTATGCGGCCCATCTGGTGGTGCCCAATACCATCGGTGGCCTGCTGGACGCGCATTGGGCGGCCGGGGCCCTCGCCTCGGGGGAGACCTAGCGCATGCAGAGTGCCAACCAGGCCGTTCTGCAGGCGGCCTTCGCCTGGCTGCAGGAGATGCCGGAGATCCCGGTGTGGTTATGCACGGTGGCCTCGGTGCAGGGCTCTGCGCCGCGACCGCCGGGGGCGCTCCTGGTGTGCAATGCCCGCGGCGATCAATTGGGGTCGCTGTCTGGCGGCTGCATTGAAGAGGATCTGTTGGAGCGCCTGCGCTCCGAAGCGCTGCCGGTGGCAGGTGCCGAGCTGGTGCCCTATGGCGTCACGGCGGAACAGAATGAGCGCCTGGGTTTGCCCTGTGGAGGCTTGTTGCAGGTGTTGCTGCAGCGGCTCGAACCGGCCCGGGACCTGCCCTGGCTGGCTGCAGCCCTGGAGGCGATCGCGGCGCGGCAGTGCTTGCAGCGGAGCGTCGCCATTCCCGCTGGCAGCACGCAGTGGTGCTCCGTGGTGTCCCACGTGCCACTGCAATTGCAGCCCGGCGAATTGTGCCAGACCTTTGGTCCGCAAATGCGCATGCTGCTGGTGGGTGCGGGGCAACTCAGCCAGTCCCTCGCCGAGCTGGCACTGGCGATGGATTACGATGTGCTGGTCGTCGATCCGCGTGAGGGATTGCGTGCGCAGTGGCAGGGCCCGGCTGTCTCGCTGCTGGGTGGGATGCCGGACGACGCCGTACGCGCATACGCCAGTGACCGCCACAGCATCGTTATTACCCTGACGCACGATCCGCGCATTGATGACATGGCGCTGATGGAAGCCCTCACTACCGAGGCCTGGTACGTGGGTGCCCTGGGATCGCGGAAAACCACCGAGAAGCGTTTGCAACGGCTGCGGCAGCTGGGTCTGGACGCTGCGCAACTGGCGCGCTTGCATGCCCCTGTCGGGCTGGATATCGGCAGCAAGACACCGTTGGAAATCGCGGTGTCTATCATGGCTGAGCTGGTCAGCCTGCGCCGCCAGAGCGTCGTCGCGTGACTGTCGGGGTCTTGCTGCTGGCCGCCGGGGAAAGTCGGCGTTTTGGCAGCGACAAGCGCCGTGCCCGGCTGCCGCACGGCCCCCGGTTGCTGACCGTCGTGGTCGACACGGTGCGCCGGACAGGTTTGCCGCTGCGCGTCTGCCTTCGCCCCGGGGAGGCAAGCCTCGCGGAGGAGTCCGGGCTGGAGTCAGGTGAGGTGCTCGTCTGCACGCAGGCTGCAGGCGGTATGGGCCACACACTTGCAGAAGGCGTGGCACAGCTGCCGTCCTGGGCAGGCGTGCTTGTTGCGCTGGCAGACATGCCCGGGATTCGGGTGGACACATTTTGTCAGGCAGCCGCCGCGCTGACCCCTGAGCGTATTGTCGTGCCGGAATTCCGCGGGCGTCCCGGGCACCCGGTCGGTTTCGGCCGTGACTGGTTTCCCCGGTTGCGGCAGTCGACCGGCGACGCCGGTGCGCGGGCGCTGGTTCAGGAGGCGGGAGGCTTGTGCGACAGGCTCGCAGTGACTGATGCGGGTATCCTGCGCGACATTGACTATCCGGACGATCTCGGCGGCTGGTCTACGGGCCCTGCATAAGCTGCAAGCGCCGGTTCGCCGGTGCTATAGTACCCGGCTTTGCATTTGCCACCGGGACATCCATGACAACCAATACTGATGATTTGCGCATTCGGCGCACCAATGAACTTATCGCACCGCAGCAGCTGATCAGCGACATCGCGGTGAGTGACACGGCGGCCCAGACCGTGACCGCCGCGCGGCAGGCGATCCACAACATTCTCGTCGAAGAAGATGACCGCCTGCTGGTCGTGGTGGGCCCCTGTTCCATTCACGACCCGGACGCGGCGCGTGATTACGCGGCGCGCCTGAAGCGTGTCGCCGAGGTACTGCAGGCTGACCTGCAGGTGGTGATGCGGGTGTACTTTGAGAAGCCGCGCACAACGGTAGGCTGGAAGGGGTTGATCAACGACCCGGACCTGAACAACACCTTTCAGATCAACAAGGGCCTGCACCTTGCTCGCAAGTTGCTGGCAGATCTGGCCGCCATGGGTCTGCCCTCGGGCACCGAGTACCTGGACCTTATCAGCCCGCAGTATGTGGCGGACCTGGTGGCGTGGGGTGCCATTGGTGCGCGTACCACCGAAAGTCAAACGCACCGCGAACTGGCGTCGGGACTGTCCTGCCCGGTCGGGTTCAAAAATGCCACGGATGGCGACATCCAGGTGGCGATAGACGCGATCAAATCCGCCTCCCAGCCGCACCACTTCCTCTCGGTGACCAAGCAGGGGCACTCGGCGATTTTCCAGACTGCCGGCAACGAGGATTGCCACGTTATCCTGCGCGGGGGTAAGCACCCGAATTACGACATGTTCTCCGTGGATGATGCCGCTGCCATGCTGCGCAAGGCCGGCCTGCCAACCCGCATCATGGTAGATGCAAGCCACGCCAACAGTCGCAAGATCCCCGCGCGGCAGGTGGACGTGATTCGTGATATCGGCGCGCAGGTGGCGCGGGGCAATCGTGCCATTTTCGGACTGATGATCGAAAGCAACCTCGTGGCGGGCCGCCAGGACGTGGTGGCGGGGGAGCCGCTGGTTTACGGCCAGAGCATTACCGACCCTTGCATCGACTGGCCCCATACAGAAGATCTGTTGGTCGAGCTGGCCGCCGCTGTGCGCGCCCGGCGGGCACAGTAACCGGGCCCACCACGCCCAACGGGAGGAACCATGTTCAGACGTCTGTGTTGGCTACTCGCCATGGTCCTGCTGGCGGCCTGCGGTGAAGGTGCGCGCGAGGAGGCTGGCCCCGGGCTGCCAGCGATCAGTGAGCACACCGCTGGCATGCAGTACATGGAGGGCTTCCAGAGCCTGTACTGGGATGAGGAGCGGGGACGCCTGTACCTCGAGATTGGCGAGTTCGAACAGCCCTTCATTTACGTCAGCAGTTTGTCCAGCGGGGTTGGCTCCAATGATCTCGGCCTGGATCGCGGTCAGCTGGGCAGCACCCGTCTGGCGCGCTTCACCCGGGTAGGGGACAAGGTGCTGTTGATGGCCGATAACCCGCTCTACACCGCCCGTAGCAACAATGCGGACGAGCGCCGCGCGGTTGATGAGGCCTTCGCCCGCTCTGCGCTGGCCAGTTTCCCGATTGTGGCAGGCAGTGCCGGGCGCGTGCTTGTCGACGGCACAGATTACTTCCTCAGCGATGTGCATGGCGTCGCGCGCCGCCTGCGCGACCGGGATGAGGGCGAATACCGCACAGACCCGGCGCGTTCGGCGGTCTACCTGCCGCGTACCCGCACGTTTCCAGACAATACCGAGGTGGATGCGCTGGTGACGCTGGCCGGCGAGCCTGCCGGCGAGCAGCTGGCCACGGTAACCCCGGACCCGCGGTTGTTGACTGTGCACCAGCATCACTCCTTTGTGCGCCTTCCCGAGCCGGGATACGAGCCGCTGCCTTATGACCCGCGCTCCGGGTTTATCGACCCGGACTACGATCAGCAACTTGCTGACTACGCTGTTCCCATCGGTGAACCCGTGCGTCAGCCCTACGCCTGGCGGCACCGGCTGCAGAAGAAGGACCCCGAGGCAGAGCGCAGCGAAGCCGTGGAACCCATAATCTATTACCTGGACCGCGGCGCGCCGGAGCCGGTGCGCAGTGCCCTGATGGAGGGTGCATCCTGGTGGAACGAGGCGTTTACGGCGGCAGGGTACGACAATGCCTTTCAGGTCAAGCTGCTACCAGAGGGCGCAGACCCGATGGATGTGCGCTACAACGTTATTCAGTGGGTACACCGCTCAACCCGCGGCTGGTCTTACGGGTCCAGCGTGCGTGACCCGCGCACCCAGGAAATCATCAAGGGACATGTGACGCTGGGCTCACTGCGGGTGCGTCAGGACTACCTGCTGGCCGAGGGTTTACTGGCGCCTTACGGGGAAGACGGTCATGTACCTGCAGACATGCTGGAGTTCGCGCTGGCGCGTATACGCCAGCTGGCCGCTCACGAAGTGGGCCACACCCTCGGACTGGAGCACAATTTTGCCGCCAGTGCAGACAACCGGGCATCGGTGATGGACTACCCGCATCCGTATGTGACGCTCACAGCGTCTGGCGAGCCGAACCTCTCTGCAGCTTATGCAACGGGGATCGGCGAGTGGGATAAACGCGCCATCATCTACGGTTACCAGCATTTCCCCGCAGCGGTAGACGCGAACGACGCACGTGAGCAGATTATCCGGGATACCTACGCTGCCGGGCTGCACTACGTGGCGGACGCACATGCCCGTGGTGATGCCTTTGCCGTCACGGCGGGCCCGGCGCACCCGTTGGGCAGCCTCTGGGATAACGGCAGTGACCCGGTGGCCGAGCTGAATCGGCTGATGACCCTGCGTGCGACGGTGTTGGCACGCTTTTCCGAGCGCACGGTGCGGTTGGGGCGCCCCCTGGCTCAGCTGGAGGATGTGCTGGTGCCCATGTACCTGTTGCACCGCTACCAACTGCAGGCGGCCGCCACCCTCCTGGGTGGGCAGGTGTTTACCTATGCCCTGCGCGGTGACGGACAGGTGCCTGTGGCTGCGGTGCTGCCCGCGCAACAGCGCGCTGCGCTGGAGGCGTTGCTTGCGACGCTGGCCCCGGAGGCGCTGGCCCTGCCTCCCGCCCTGTTGGCGCAGATACCGCCGCGTCCGCCGGGCTACAGCGACAGTCGTGAACTGTTCCCGCGTGACACCGGCTACGTGTTTGATCCCCTCGCGGCGGCGGCAACGGCAGCGGGCCTGACGCTGGACCTGTTGCTGAACCCGACCCGGGCCGTGCGCATGAACAACAACCAGGCGCGCTCTGCCGCCCAGCCGGGTTATGCGGAGCTGCTGGACGCCCTGCTTAAACGCAGCTGGTATGCGGACACCGAGCAGGGCAACGCAGGCGCACTGCAGCGGGTGGTGAATATGGAGACACTGCAGCGCTTGCTGCGTCTTGTGGGCAGCGGCGAGATTGAGCCGCAGGTGCGTGCGGAGAGCCTGGATGCCCTGCTGGCCCTGCGCGGCTGGCTGGAGCAGCGTGTGTCGGTGGTCCCTCCCGCGTGGCGGGCGCACTACCGTTTTGCGTTACTGCAGATCGCGCAGCTGTTGGACACGCCGGGCGCCATCGAAGGTTTGCGTACCCTCGAGGCCCCGCCGGGCTCTCCCATCTGAGGCCCCAGTGCGGGCGCTGGTCTCGCTTGTTATACCAGCAGCCGGCAGTCGCAGCCTCGGGGATGCCTGCCGGCTCACGGCTTTGTAGAGTGGGCGCAGGCAGTAACGCCATAATAATAACGATGGAAAGGATGTTCCTGTGCTGGAACTGGAAGCACTACGCCAGCAGGCGATGCTGGATACCGGGCTGGAGGATTTTGGCGACCCGGCGTTTTACGAGGCGTTGGAGCGCTTGCTGGAAGCGCTGCACAGCGAGGCCCGTCTGAACGACTTCGGCAGATTGCGCGCCGAAATGACCATTCTGGAAGGGCTCTCCCGCCGTCTGGAGATAGAAGATTATCTGGCGCGCCATCCGCAGGTGGCGGAGGAAACCGTGCTGCGGCCGGTGTTCATTCTGGGCCTGCCGCGCACTGGCACCACCGCATTACACCATCTGCTGAACCAGGATCCGCGCAATCGCACCCTGCGTCTCTGGGAAGCCCAGCAGCCCGTGCCGCCGCCGGAAACCGCAACGTACACCAGCGACCCGCGCATTGCCGCGCGTGCCGAAGGGGTGGCGCTCACCGAGACCTTCCTGCCGGGTTTCAAACAGACACACCTGATTGACGCAGAAGAGCCGGACGAGTGCTATATGCTGCTCAATCGCAATTTCATGTCGGTGGAATACTCGGCGCTGTTTCACGTGCCGAGCTATGCCAACTGGCTGTATACCAACCTGTGTCGCTCCGACAGCTATGACTACCACCGTCGGCAGCTGCAGCTGCTGCAGTCCCGCCACCCCGGGCAGTGGGTGCTCAAAGCACCGTTTCACCAGCTTGGCCTGCGCGAGATACTGCGCGTCTATCCCGATGCGATCATCGTGCAGACGCACCGTGCACCGTTGGCGTTCGTTGGCTCCGGTTGCAGCTTCAGCGAGGTGCTGCGGCGCAGCAGCAGCGATGTTATTGACCGGGCAGAAATCGGGCGTGACTGGATGACCATGCTCACCGCCTACACGCGCACCTTCGAGGCCGATCGTGCAGCACTGGAGCCGACTCACCCGGGCCAGTTTCTCGATGTTTACCACGATGATTTTGTCGCCAACCCCTGGCAGCTCATCGAACAGCTGTATGCGTTGCGCGACATGCCGCTGGATGAGACAGCGCGTGCGCGCATGCAGGCGTGGCTGGATGCCCACCCGCGTGGCAAGCACGGCGTGCACCGCTACCGGCTGGAGGACTACGCCATCAGTCGCGATGAAGTGGCCGCGCTCTTTGCCGACTATATGCGGTGCTATCACCTGAGACTGGATGAAGAGGTAACGGTATGAATGAATCTGTAAACGCTGAACAGCGCGTCATGGACGGCAGCACCTGGAGCGATTTCTGCGATGCGCTGAAAGCCGCGGGCGCGCTGGTCGACGCCGAGAAAGCGCCCCAGGATGCGTTTACCCGGGCCGAGGGCTACCGCTACCTTTCGCGCATGTTGCGCGCCGGGCTGGAGAGTTTTCTGGAGGCGGGTGACCCGCGGTTTCCAGAGCTGCGCTGCCCGGCCCACGAAACCATCAAACTGGGGGCTGACAATCCCGACAATCACTACCAGACGGCGACCATTGACCCGCAGTATGACTACCGCATCACGGGTACGCGCGGCACTGTGAACTACCTCGGTTTTGGCACGGTGATCAATCGCTACAGCAGTGGCGGCGGCATGAAGACCGACGGCTGGCTGGATTCGCGGGACATGGAAATCAACCCGGACGGCACGCTGGAGATTATCGTCAGCCAGCGGCAACAGCCCGGCAACTGGCTGCCGATGGGAACGGAGACCAATTCGCTGAATGTGCGCCAGACCTTCCAGGATCGCCGCAATGAGACCCGCGCCGAGATCCGCATAGAGCGCCTGGGCGCGGAGCACGAACGTCCTGACCCCTTGTCGCCGGAGAAGCTGGATCGCGCGCTGCAGGGCGCGGTGCAGTTCATACGCAGTACGACGGGGCTGTTTGAAGGCTGGGCTGCGAGTTTCCTGCCCACGCTGAACCAGGTGGCGCCGGCGGATCAGGCATTTTGCCAGGCCATTGGCGGCGACCCGAACATTTATTACTTCCACAGCGCCTGGGCGCTGGCGCCGGACGAAGCACTGTTGATTGAGGCGCCAGTCGTACCCGCCTGCCAGACCTGGAACTTCGTGCTGCAGAACTGGTGGATGGAATCCCTGGATTTCCGCTACCACCAGATCCACTTCAACAAGCACACCGCGACCTATGAAGACGACGGTGGTGTGGTGATCGTGGTGGCCCACGAGCAGCCACCGCAGGCGAATTGGGTGGAAACTGCGGGCCATCACAGCGGTACCCTGTGCTGGCGCTGGATCGGCGCGAGCGAGCACCCGCCGGTGCACGCCCGCGTGGTCAAGTTCAGCGAGTTGGGAACACTGCCCGGCCGCCGGCGCTAGCTGCCCAGCAGGCGCTCCCGGGCAGCCGCGTACTCCCGCTGCAGGCGGGCGACAAGCTCGCCTGCAGGCAGGATCTCTTTGACCGCCCCGATGCCCTGGCCGCAACCCCAGATATCCTTCCAGGCCTTGGCATCGCTGTTGCCGCCCGAGCCAAAGTTCATCGCCGAAGGATCGCTCTCGGGCAGGTTGTCCGGGTCCAGCCCGGCGGCTTCGATGGAGGGACGCAGGTAGTTGCCATGTACACCGGTGAACAGGTTGCTGTAGACGATGTCCGCCGCGCCGTGGTCGACGACGGCCTGCTTGTAGGCCTGCTCGGCGTTGGCTTCCTGTGTGGCGATAAACGCCGAGCCGATGTAGCCGAGGTCGGCGCCCATTGCCTGTGCGGCGAGTATGGCATCGCCGGTGGCGATGGAGCCGGACAACAGCAGCGGGCCATCGAACCACTCGCGAATTTCCTGAATCAGCGCAATCGGTGACAGAGGGCCTGCGTGCCCGCCGGCGCCGGCGGCCACCGCGATAAGGCCGTCCGCGCCTTTCTCGATCGCCTTGCGCGCGAAGCGGTTGTTGATGATGTCGTGCAGGACGATGCCGCCATAGCTGTGCACCGCCTCATTGACCATCTCCTTTGCCCCCAGCGAGGTGATCACGATGGGTACCTTGTACTTCACGCACATCTCGAGGTCGTGCTGCAGGCGGTCGTTGGAGCCGTGCACGATCTGGTTGACGGCAAAGGGTGCCGCCGGGGTGTCCGGGTGTTCGGCGTCCCAGGCCGCCAGTTCGCGGGTGATTTTCTCCAGCCAGACGTCCAGCTGCTCGGCAGGCCGCGCATTCAGTGCGGGGAAAGAGCCGACAATTCCCGCCTTGCACTGGGCGATGACCAGGTCCGGGTTGGAGACGATGAACATGGGCGCGGCAACGGCCGGCAAGCGCAGTTTATCCTTTAGAATTGCGGGTAGTGCCATGGGAAGGGGCTCCGGTTGACCGATGAATTTATGCAATTTATTGCATATTTGGTCAATATGCAACCTTTTGCATGGAGCGCGCACCAGGAGTAAGCTGACGAACTCCGGTCAGACCGTCACACAAGGTTAACAGTCGCAGCCATGGCTCTCTCTCACGCAATCATGACTGCTCTCCTGGAAGATGACATGTCGGGCTACGAGCTCGCCAAGGCCTTTGATATTTCACTGGGCCTTTTCTGGCGCGCCAGTCACCAGCAGATCTACCAGGAGCTGCACAAACTGGCAGACCGCGGCTGGCTGCAGTGCGAGACCGTCGCCCAGGCCGGCAAGCCGGACAAGATCGTCTATGCGCTGACCCAGGCCGGCCGCGATGCCATGGCGGAGTGGGTGCTGGGCAACTCGCGGGTGCAGGAGGGCAAGGATGATCTGTACGTCAAACTGTACAACCTGTCAGAGGCCAACGCCGCGCATCTGGCGGTCGAGATCGGGCAGCGGCGGGAGCAGATGATGCAGCGGCTGTACCTCTATGAAAAAATCCGCCGGCGTCACTACGCGGATCCGGATGCACTGCCCGTGCGGCGCAAGGGCGTTTATCTGGCGCTGCTGGCGGGTATCCGCCAGGGCGAGCACTTTCTCGCCTGGTGTGATGAGGCACAGGCGATGTTGGGGGATATCGGGTAGCCTGCAGCCTGGGGCATGCCTCCTCTCAGAGGCTTGCTTTTGTCTCTGCAAATGCGTGCAGCGCCGCGTCGATATCCCCAGTGCTCAATGCTGCGGACATCTGGGTGCGGATGCGGGCCCTGCCTTTCGGTACCACGGGAAACGAGAAAGCCACCACGTACACGCCCCGGGTGAGCATCGCCTCGGCAAACCGCGCTGCGGCGCCAGCATCGTGCAGCATCACGGGCACAATCGGGTGTTCTCCGGGCAACAGTTCAAAGCCCAGGGCCTGCAAGCCCTCGCGGAAGCGAGCGGTGTTGTCGGCCAGCCGGGTACGCAGGCTCGGCTCAGACTCCACCAGCTCCAGTGCCTTGATCGCGCCGGCCACCACCGGCGGCGCCACGGTGTTGGAGAACAGGTAGGGGCGCGAGCGCTGCCGCAGCAGGTCGACCACTTCCTGGCGCGCCGCTGTGTAGCCGCCACTGGCGCCGCCCAGCGCCTTGCCCAGGGTTCCGGTGATGATATCCACCCGGTCCATGCAACCGCGGTACTCGTGTGTGCCCTTGCCGGTGGCACCCAGGAAGCCGGTGGCGTGGCAGTCGTCGAAATGCACCAGGGCACCGTACCGGTCCGCCAGGTCGCACACCTCGTCGAGACGCGCAATATAGCCGTCCATGGAGAACACCCCGTCGGTGGTGATCAGCTTGAAGCGTGCGCCCGCCGCATCCGCGGCCTGCAACTGCGCTTCCAGGTCCGCCATGTCGTTGTTGCGGTAACGGAAGCGCCTGGCCTTGCACAGGCGGATGCCGTCGATAATGCTGGCGTGGTTGAGTTCGTCGGAGATGACCGCGTCCTCCTCGCCCAGCAGTGTTTCGAAGAGCCCGCCATTGGCGTCGAAGCAGGAGGGATAGAGTATGGTGTCGTCCATGCCGAGAAATGTCGACAGCCGCTGCTCCAGCTGCTTGTGCAGGGTTTGGGTGCCACAGATAAAGCGCACTGAGGCCATGCCATAGCCCCAGTCCCGCAGGCCCTCCGCTGCAGCCGCGTTCACCGCCGGGTGCTGTGCCAGCCCCAGGTAGTTGTTGGCGCAGAGGTTCAGCAGCTCCCTTTGCGCCACGCCGACATGGGCACCCTGGGGTGTGGTGATGAGTCGCTCGTGCTTGGTCAGGCCGGCGGCATCAATCTCCGCCAGCTGCCCGGCCAGGTGTTCGCGAAATGCGCTGTACATGGTGGTTCAGTCCTCCCAGTTCAATACGACTTTGCTCGCTTCGCCCGAGCTCATGACATCAAAGCCCTGTTGAAAGTCGCGGAAGCTCATGCGGTGGGTGATAACCGGAGAGATATCCAGCCCGGACTCGATCATCACCGACATCTTGTACCAGGTTTCGTACATCTCGCGACCGTAAATCCCCTTCAGGGTGAGCATGTTGAAAATCACCGTGTTCCAGTCGATGGCGGTGTTTTCGCTGGGGATGCCGAGCATGGCCACCTTGCCGCCGTGGCACATGTTGGCCAGCAGGTCGCGGAAGGCCTGGGGGTTACCGGACATTTCCAGGCCCACGTCGAACCCCTCGTCCATACCCAGTGACTTCTGGACCTCGGCAATGCTCTCCCGGCTCACGTTGACCGTGCGGGTGGCGCCCAGGGTGGCCGCCAGCTGCAGGCGCTTGTCGATGACATCGGTGATCACCACGTGGCGCGCGCCGGCGTGTTTGCAGACGGCCGCCGCCATGGCGCCGATGGGGCCGGCACCGGTAATGAGGACGTCTTCGCCGAGCAGGTCGAATTGCAGCGCGGTGTGTACCGCATTGCCGAAAGGGTCGAAGAGGGCGGCTACATCGAGATCAATACCGGCGGAATGCTCCCACACGTTGGACATGGGGAGCGCCATGTACTCGGCAAACGCGCCGGAGCGGTCGACGCCGATGCCGCTGGTCTTTGCACACAGGTGGCGTCTGCCCGCCATGCAGTTGCGGCAGCGACCGCAGACCACATGGCCCTCGCCAGAGACGATCTGGCCGGGGCGGAAATCGACGACATTCGAGCCGACAGCAACAATCTCGCCCACGAATTCATGGCCGACGATCATTGGCACCGGCACTGTCTTCTGGGCCCAGGCGTCCCAGTGGTAAATGTGCATGTCGGTGCCGCAGATGGCAGTGCGTTTAACCTTGATCAGCACATCGTTGATGCCGAACGCGGGCTCGGGAACCTCTTCCAGCCAGAGGCCGGGACGGGCTTCTTTCTTGACCAGTGCTTTCATGAGTATCTACACCATAATGGAAATTATCCGGTATAGTAGAGACCTAGAATCCTCGATACAAGAATATTCTCTACTAAACTGGAAATCGTATGTCGAAATCCTCTCTCGATCCGGCCAGCAAGGTGCTTTGCGAACGCGTGACGGAGCTTCGCCAGGCGCACGGATTCACCCTCGAGCAGTTGGCCGCCGCCTCCGGGGTCAGCCGCTCCATGTTGAGCCAGATCGAGCGCGGGCAGGCCAACCCGACGCTGGCAGTGACCTTCCGCATTGCACAGGCCTTTGGTCTGAGTATAGGCGAACTGGTGGATGATCCCCTGGCCAGCGGTTTGATTGAAGTGGTGCGCGCCAACGACCCCTCCAGCCTGTTTCGCGCCGACAGCGAGTGCCAGATTCGCACACTGTCGCCCCTGCACATGGAAAAGCACGTGGAGTTCTATGAACTGCAGCTGCAGCCGGGTGCCAGTCTGGACAGTTCGGCACACTTCAGCGGCACGCGGGAGTTGCTGACACTTTCGGCGGGCGCGGCGCGGGTTGTGGCGGGAACCACCGAGTGTCGCCTGGACAGCGGTGATTCGGCCCACTACCGCGCGGATGTGGAGCACAGCATCCGGTCACTGGGCGATGAGCCCCTGCGCGGCTACCTGGTCGTGACCTACAAGTAGCGGCCCGGCCTGCGCGGCCCGGCCTGCGCGGCCCGGCCTACGCGGCCCGGCCTAACTACATAAACCCGGTTGGGATGGTCGGGGGTGGGGCAGTGCGTCGGCATGCATTGCGCGGAGGCTTCTGTTATATCGGGTGTAAGAATACCAACACAGACGAACAGGAGTGGGCCATGCAGGATCTCGATTTCACAGGCAAGATCGTACTGGTTACCGGCGGCGGTGCTGGCATTGGTCGCGCCATCGTTGAGGCGTTTGCGACGCGCGGCGCGCGACTGGTGGTGGCGGAGATCAATGCCGAGCGCTGTGCCGATTTGCGGGAGGCCCTGGCCGCCAGCGCAACCGATGCACTGGTCTCCAATACCGACGTCTGCGACCGCGCGGCAGTCGACGCCCTGATGGCCGAGGTGCAGGCGCGTTTCGGCGGGCTCGATGTGCTGGTCAATAACGTTGGCGACTTCCTCGGTCTCATCAAGCCCTTCGCGGCCTGTACCGACGAGGATCTCGAGCGGCTTTATGCTGTTAACCTGAAGCATATCTTCACCGTGACACGTGCTGCCATACCGCTATTACAGTCGCGTGGACGGGGCGGCAGCATCATCAGTATCTCGTCCATTGAGGCCTTTCGCGGCATCCCCATGGTAACCACCTATTGTGCCTTTAAACACGCGATTACCGGGTTCACCCGCAGCCTGGCGCTGGAGCTGGGACCGGACGGAATTCGCGTCAACGCTATTGCACCTGAAACCACTGAGACCGACCAGGTGCGTCCATCCGAACTGATCGCGCCTGAGCATCAGGCGCACATCCGGCGCTGGATACCGCTGGAGCGCTTCGGCAGGCCACAGGATGCCGCAGGCTGTGCATTGTTCCTCGCTTCCGAACTGTCTGCCTGGGTGACGGGCACGACGATAAATCTCGATGGCGGTGCGCTCGCGGCGGCGGGCTGGTATCGTGACCCCAATGATCTGTGGACCAATGTGCCGGTGGTTTCTGGCAACGGTTTCAATTTCTGACTGTCGGGTCCAGAGCGTACATTCGATAGACAACGAGGACTTCCGTGACTGATTCAACACCGGGCGCCGCGCCGCGCGCCTATATCCTGTCGTTCCAGTGTCCAGACCGGCTGGGCGTTGTGGCTCGCTACTCCCAGCTGTTTCTTGAGGCCGGTGCCTTCATCACGGAGATTTCCAATTTCAGCGACCCGGTCAGCAACACTTTCCATTTGCGTTGCGTCTTCGACGACCGCGCCATGACGGTGCCCTATACCGAGTTCTGCCGCCGCTTTGTGCTGCTGGCGGACGATATGGGTATGCAGTACCGGTTGCGCCCCGCCGACGACCTGCCACGTGTGCTGCTTGCCGTGTCCCGTTACGACCACTGCCTGGTGGCCCTGCTCACGAAGTGGCGCGCAGGTGCGTTACCCGCGACCCTGGTGGGTGTGGTGAGCAACCACGAGGACTGCCGTGAACTGGTCGAGTGGTACGGCCTGCCCTACCACTACCTGCCGGTGACCCCGGAATATAAGGCTGAGCAGGAAGCGAAGCTGCTCCAGGTGTTCCGCGAGGAGGGGGCGGACCTGCTGGTGCTGGCGCGCTACATGCAGATTCTTTCCGATGCGCTGTGTGCCGAGCTCGCGGGCCGCGCGATCAACATCCACCATTCATTCCTGCCCGGTTTCAAGGGCGCCCGGCCTTATCACCAGGCCTATGACCGCGGAGTAAAGGTCATCGGCGCCACGGCCCACTACGTCACCCGTGACCTCGATGAAGGGCCGATCATTGCCCAGGAGGTCAAGGCGATTGACCACCAGGTGTCGGTTGAGCAGATGATTCATCTCGGTCACGACACCGAGGCCATCGCCCTTTCCCACGCCGTGCGACTGCACTGCGAGGAGCGCGTGCAGCTGAATGGTCAACGCACGGTGATTCTGTAGCGGCGGCGCGCCGCGTCAGGGTTTCCAGGGCACGCCGTTGATATGCCCGCCACCGTCCACGTAGAGGGTGTTGCCGGTGAGGTAACGCGACCCTTCGCTGGCGAGGAACAGCACCACCGGCGCAATGTCTTCCTCCGGGTCTCCGCTGTAGCCCATGGGGATCATCTTCTGGATGCCGGCCATCATTTCCGGCATCTCCGCCATGCGCGCACGGAACGCCGGGGTCGCTGCGCCCGGGCACACCGCGTTGCAGGTGATGCCGTCCTTCCCCCATTCGACGGCGGCGGTGCGGGTCAGGGTGCGAACCGCTTCCTTGGCACAGTTGTAGTCAACCGTACCGGCGTGGGCATTGACACCGTTGAGCGAGCACATGTTGATGACACGTCCCCAGCGCTGCGCTGCCATCACCGGATACACCGCCTGCATCGCGGCCGCGACGGCATGAAACCCCGCCATCATTGAACCCTGCAGGCGCTCATCGCTGATGCCGCTCACCGTGGTGCCCGCGCTGCCGGTGGGGTAGGCGTTGTTGACCAGTACATCCACGCGACCGAAAGCGTCCAGCGCCTGATTGACCATCGCGCGTACGCTGGCCAGATCGCGTATATCGGTTTCGATGAAGAGCCCCTTGCCGCCCAGGGCGGGTAGCGCGTCGGCGACAGCCTGGCCTCTGTCGCGGTCGATTTCGGCGACGACTACCGTCCAGCCATTGCGGGCGAAGACGCGAGCCAGGCCCTCGCCAATACCGCCGCCGGCGCCGGTGATGATGACCACTTCAGGTGTGTGCATGTCAACTTCCTCTGCTGCGAGTCGCAGGAATATACTATCGAAGCCTGGCGACAGGCAATTTTGCGGTCGGCACGTCGCCCCGCAGGCTCGGTTCGACGCATCGCGAGTCGCGCCCGGCGCCGACCCGCCGATGCTGGACGGGTAAACGAAGAAAATCACCGGGGAGGGAGCAGATGGAGATCGTGAGCAGGGCACTCAGGTTTGGTGAAGGGCCGCGCTGGCGCGATGGCTGGTTGTGGTTCTCCGATATGCGGGACAGCGCGGTGAAGCGTGTACGCCCCTGCGGTACGCAGGAGACCGTGCTCAGGCTGGAAGGCGACCCTTCCGGGCTGGGCTGGTTGCCCGACGGGAGTCTGCTGGTGGTTTCCATGCGCGATCACCGGCTGTTGCGTTGGACCGGGAGTAGGCTGGAGACCCTCGCCGACCTGTCGCCCTGGTGCGGCGGCCCCGCGAACGACATGGTGGTGGACCAATTCGGCAACGCCTTTGTGGGCAACCTGGGTTTTGACTTCAGTGAGGGTGAGGCCATGCGCTCCACTGTGCTGCTTCGGGTTGACGTTCGAGGCAGGGTGGCGGTGGTCGCTGACGATCTTGCCTGTCCCAACGGTATGGCGATTACGCCGGACGGCAGCACCCTGGTCGTGGGTCAGAGTGCGTCGTCCGACCTGCTGGCTTTCGATCTGGACGACGCTGGCAATCTTTCCAACCGGCGGGTTTATGCGGCTCTGACGGAGGGGCGGGTCTGTGATGGCCTGTGTATGGATGCTGAGGGCTGTGTCTGGGTTGCCTCGCCGATGACCCATGAGTTTTTGCACATCCGCCCCGGCGGTGAGTTGCTGCAGCGTGTGGACACGGGCGAACGGTTTGCGATTGCCTGCATGCTGGGCGGTGATGACCGCCGCACATTGTTTTGTCTCACCGCGGCGTCTCTGGAGGTGTTCGGGGATCCCGAGCAGATCGGAGGGCAGGTAGCCAGCATGCGTGTCAGTGTTCCAGGGGCGGGTTGGCCGTGAACCGGCCCCGCAGCGCGTGCGTGGTGGTACCGGCGGCGGCAGCCCTGTGCTAACCTGCCGCGGTGTACAGCAGAGGACGGGACATGAAACGGCAGAGTCTTTTTCGCGCGGTGGCGCTGGGTGCGCTGACGGCACTGGTCGCGGGCTGCACCTGGGTCAAGATCCCGGATGAAGCGCGTGCCCTGCCGCTGGTGGAGGCGTCCGAGGTTGCGCAGTGCAAGCGCCTGGGCAACATCACCACCAACGTCGCCTGGAAAGTGGCCGGCATTGAGCGCGGTGAAAACAAGATTCGTGTTGAACTCGACAATCTGGCGCGTGAGCGCGCGCTCAGTATGGGCGGCAACGCGGTCGTGCGTGAATCCATCCACGAGGGAACGGGCGATTACACCGCCTGGCTCTGTCCCTGATCCACGTCCCCACGGGGCGTCGCTGACGCTGCCGGAGGTGTCCACAGGATGACAGTGCCCAGGTCCCGGGGCAGCGCAGGCAATTATGTACCTTCAGTATTTCGGCCTCAGTGAAACGCCGTTCTCCATTGCGGTAAACCCACGCTATCTGTTTATGAGTCCGCGTCACCGCGATGCGCTGGCGCATCTGCTTTACGGCGTGGGCAGCGGCGGTGGCTTCATACTGCTCACCGGGGAGGTGGGCACCGGCAAGACCACGATCAACCGCTGCCTGCTGGAGCAGCTGCCCCCCGACACTGATATCGCCATCGTGTTGAACCCGGCCTTGAATGCGCAGGAGCTACTCGCCACCGTCTGCGATGAACTCGGCATCGAGTATGACGCCAACCAGCTGTCGTTGAAGGCGTTGACCGACAGCCTGCACGCCTTTCTGCTGCGGAACCATGCCCAGGGACGCAAGACGGTGCTGTTGATCGATGAGGCCCAGCACCTGGATTTTGAGGTGCTGGAGCAGATCCGCCTGCTCACCAACCTGGAAACACACAGCGAAAAACTCTTGCAGATTGTGCTGATAGGCCAGCCTGAGCTGGCGCAACTGCTGCAGCGTCCGGAGCTGCGTCAGCTGAATCAGCGCATCACAGCGCGATATACCCTTGCGCCCCTCAATCAGGCTGAGACGGCGGCCTATATCCGCCACCGGCTTCAGGTCGCCGGGCTTCCTGCCGGGCGCGAGTTGTTTCCGCCCGAGGTGGTGCGCGGTATTCACCGCGCGACCCGCGGGATACCCCGGTTGATCAACGTGGTGTGCGACCGCGTACTGCTGGGTACCTACGGCCGCAATCGCACGGTGGCGGATCGGCAGGTGCTGGCCCAGGCCATTGAGGAGGTGCTGGGTGAGCCGGTCGCTGGTGCACGCCGCTGGCTGCAGCTGTGGCCGCTGGCTGCGGCGGCACTGGTGCTGCTGGTCGGCGTGTGGTGGCTGGCGGGAGTGAGTCGGCTCGCAGCGCCGGCGCCATCGGCGGCCTCAGCACCGGCAGCCACGCTTCCGGTTGCGGCAGCCGCCACACAGCCGGCTCTGGCAGCACCACCGCCAACACAGGCAGTGGCCGCACCGGTGCAGACCGAGGCGCCTGCCTGGGAGCTGTCGCCGGCGGAAGCGCTGCAAACCCTGTGGCAGTTGCAGGCGCCGGGTCCGGCGCCACCACTCGACGTGCTGTGTGACAACAGCATTCGCTTTCCCCTGAGCTGCCTGCGCGACAGCGCCGATACCTGGCAGGAGGTGATAGCGCTCAACCGGCCCGTCTTGCTGGATCTGGTGACTGCTGATCGATTTGCGGCCGCTGCCGTGTTCCTCGGTGAGTCATCGGGCAATGCCCTGCTGTGGTCCGACAAGGGCCTGATGCGTGTGCCGTTTGTGCAGTTGGCAGAGCGCTGGCGCGGCGGCTACCGACTGCTCTGGCGCCCGCCTGAGGGCTTCTCGGGGCCCGTAGGACGCTCGGACTCGGGGCCGGTCGTCGCAGATATCGCGGGACTTTTTGCCGAATTGGACGGGCAGGCCGAGCCGCTGGCTCTGGAGGATTACTCTCCGCTGCTGGCGGAGCGCGTGCGCCTGTTTCAGGCCAGCCAGCAGCTCAGTGCGGATGGGGTGGTTGGCGAACAGACCCTGCTGCGGCTGAACATCGCCGCGGGGCGCGATCTGACCGCGGCGGCGGCGTTGCAGCGATTGACAGCGGGGGCTGAGGCGCAATGATTCTTACCCCGACAGTACAGGAGCGCCTAGCGTGTCGCTGATTCTGGAAGCGCTCAACCGGGCGCGTCGCGAGCAGCAGAATGCCGCGCCGGTGCCCGGTGTAGACAGCATACATTTCGAGGCTGAACCGCAGCAGCACCGACAGCGCTGGGCCTGGTTCCTGCCGGCCGCAGGAGGGGTTCTGGTGGTCGGCATACTGCTCGGCGGATATGTCACACGGTTTGCCGGGCCCGCCGTGCAGTTTCCGGTGCAGCCTGCGACGCCGCTGTTGCCGCCGCCCAGCGCATCGACAGAGGTCGCACCCACGGCTGAGGCAACAGCACCCCCAGTGGCTGTTGAGGCGATAGCGCCGGTCATGCCTACCCCGGTGGAGACGGCTGCGCCTGCGACCGCATCGGCAATGCCCGAAGAACGCGAGGCCAGCCCGGATGTGGCCGCCCTGTATGCCGGTGCCGCCCAGCCCGCAACCGAAGTGCCCGAGGTGCAACCAGCACCCGCCGCGGAGGACAGTGTTGCAGGCGCCGAAGACCCGCAGCCCAGAGCCGAGAACAGTGTGGATATCGCCGCCCTGGCGGCCGCCGCGGAGCAGGCGCTGGAGGATGTGCGACTTGCCGAGCACCCTGCGCCTTTTCTTGCCGAGCTTTCCCAGCAGCGCAAGGACGCGGTACCCACCCTGATGTACCTGCAACATGATTACCGCGCGGAAGGCGGCTCCAGTGTGACCATCAACGGTCAGCAGGCGTCGGCCGGGCAGTCGGTCGGCCGCGGCGTGCGGGTGGATGAGGTGTTGCCCGACTCCGTCGTGCTCAGCCACGAGGGCGAGCAGTTCCGCTTGCGGGCACTGAACAGCTGGGTCAACCTGTAACCGGAAACGCTGCTTCAGTCGCGGCGCTATAACACCAGAGGGAGCAGTGCAGCGCGCTCGAAATCCATGGGCAGCGCATCGCGAGCGCGCTCCCAGGCAAGCTGTGAGTGGTCGCGGGCCGCCTGCTGCAGCGCCCGGTGGTCGAGTTGTGAAAGAGCGGCGAAGGCTTTTTGCAGCCTGATTTGCACCGCGATATTGCCCGCCCCGTCGCGGGCAATCGGCGTGAATACATCGTCCAGCAGATCGTGCACTGCAAGTGTCTGGAACCAGACCTGTGCCTTCGGCGCTTCGCCCTCGGCGTCCGTTTCCGCCTCCGTCGTGGCCCAGATTGACAGTGCGCGTGTGGCACGCCCGATCACATCGATGGCGGTGCCGGCGTCGTTCACCCCCGGTGAGAGTGCGCGTGAGGCGATTTCCCCCAGCACAATCAGGCCGAAGCGGGGGTCATAGTCGAAGGTGCGTGCGCGGCCGAGGGAAAACGCTGCCTGGATGTTCTCGAGCACTGTCTCCGGGCAGTCGCCCCCCGCCACGCAGGCCAGCGGTGTCTGCAGGTTGGTCAGGGTGCCGGGTTCCACCAAGACGAAGATCTCCAGCCCGTGCTCCGCACTGCACTGCAGCAGCGCTGCCATATCGATGTGCTCCACGTAGCCTACTCTGTTCGCCAGAACCCTGCCTGCACCGACCGGGATACGTTGTTGCACTGACTCACAGGGGCGTGCGCCGATTCCGGGAAAGCGCGCCCGCCCCACCAGCGCCCGGGTGGCGACGTCCTCCACCCGCTCGATGGTTTCCGTCACCTTGGCCAGCTCGGAGAGGTGCTCGATCCAGCGTATCAGCGCAATGACAATCAACATGATGATCAGCACGGTGGTCAGAAATAGGACCACGTGTCCGCGCTCTCCGTATACGCCGGCATTCAGCGCCACAAGCCCGACAAGGCTGAACAGAAAGGTGCCGATGAACACGCTCAGGGCGTGCCTGGAGACTTCGTTGTCCATCACCAGCGCGGTCGCACGCGGCGACGTGCTTACCGTCACGGAGCCATGGGCGGTCACCAGGGTGGTCAGCGAAAATGTGGCGACCGCAAGCATGCTGGATGCGAGAATGTTCAGGATTCTGCCGACCGCATCCGCTGTCACCAGATCGGACATGCCGGGAGGGATTACCGGCGTCAGCCAGATGCCCAGCAACACCGAAATAAAGCCGGCGACCGTGTAGAGCAGGGCGATCAGCCACAGCTTACGCGAAACCTTGCGCTGCAGCCATTGCCAACGCTTTGTCAACCGCATATGCCTCACCCCCATGTGTGTTATCCGTCCCCTGTGATCGGCGTAGTCGACACGATTCACAGCACTCCTTGATGGAGAGTACACTGCATAGAGGGTCAGGACCTGCTTTTCGCCATACTGCAGGGCCCGGTTCCCGGTTTGCAACACGAAGCGACGGATAATACTGACAGACAATCGGCTGCTGGCGGGCATCAGCGACCGGGAGGGCCTCTCTGCCATGAAATGGACACACCACCATGCCACCATCAACGGCATTCGCATGCACTATGTGGAGCAGGGAGCCGGCGTGCCGGTGGTGCTCTGCCACGGTTTTCCCCACCTCTGGTTCAGCTGGCATCGCCAGATCAGTGCACTGGCGCAGGCCGGTTATCGGGTAATTGCGCCGGATATGCGCGGTATGGGGCAGACCGAGGCGCCGCTGCCGCTGCAGGCCTATGATATCGATCACATCACGGCGGACCTGGTCGGCCTGCTGGAGCATATCGGCGAGCCTCGGGCCGTGTTCGCTGGGCTGGATTTCGGGGCCTTTGCCGTCTACGACCTTGCCCTGCGTCACCCGGAGCGGGTGATTGCCGTGATTGGCCTGGAGAACCCGGCCGCGCCGCACAACCCGGATGAGCCGCCGCTCACGGAATACCGGCGCATGGGCGAACAGCACTTCCTGCATATCGAGTATTTCCGTGAACCGCCGCGCGCAGATCGGGAACTGGCGGCGCAGCCCCGGCGGTTTTTACACAAGGTGTTCCATACGCTGAGCGGGGCCTGCAATTACTTTGACATGTTTCGTCACCCGCCGGGCACGTCCTATATTGATGCCATGGAGGAGCCGCCACCGCTGCCCTGGCCGTGGTTGTCGGAGCTCGAGCTGGAGTTCTTCGTCGCCGAATACAGTCGTACTGGCTTTACCGGGGGGCTCAACTGGTACCGTGCGTTTGACCTCAAGTGGGCGCAGCGCAAGCCGTTTGAAGGGGTGCAAAGTGCGGTGCCTGCCTACTTCCTGGGCAGCGAGCACGATGTCGATCTCGAGGGCTTTCACGGTGAAGACCCGATCGGCCAGATGCGGGCCATCTTTCCACAGCTGCGTGCGGTGCGCATGATTCCGGGTGCTGGACACATGGTCCAGCTGGAGGCCTCGGATGCGGTAAACGAGATCCTCCTCGACTACCTCGCTGATATCGTCAGTCAGGACGCCCAACTGTCGCCGTGAGCGGCCACGAGGCCGTCTACGTCAGTGGATAGCGAGGTGCAGGCCTTCCTTGCCGAGCAACGTCACCTCCTGCTCGAGTTCCCGCGCCGTAAGCGGGTGGCGCTGTAGCCACGCCGGCGGAAACTCCAGGCTGATACCGTCCTCGTGCGCATGCACGGCAAAGTCGGGCAGGGCCTCCAGCTGTTCGACGTACTTGAACAGCAGCGCCAGCCGGAACAAGGTGACCAGGCGCAGCAGACGGGGGCGATCGCTCTCGGCCACGCCAGCCCAGAGCGGATGGTCCAGTTTGCCACGCTGTGTGGCGGCGAGAAGCGCCATCTGCTCCTGCTCTTCCTGGGAGAACCCGGGCAGGTCGGCATTTTGCAGCAGGTAGGCGGTATGGCGCTGGTAGTGTTTGTGTGAGATGGCCATGCCGATCTCGTGCGTCAATGCCGTCCGTTCCAGGAGGTCGCGGTCGGTTCTGCGCAGTGACCAGCCATCGCGACTGGCGTTGAACAGGGTGCGCGCTCGACGGGCCATCAACTCCCCCATGACCGTGTCCACGCCGTAGCGTTGCATCAGCGCATTGATGGTGCGTTCACGCACATCTTCGTGCCCAAGGCGCCCCATCAGGTCGTAGATCACACCTTCGCGAAGTGCACCCCGTGAAGTTCGCAGCTGCGTGATGCCCAGCTCATCGAACAGGGCGCTGGTAATGGCGACACCGGCCGCGATGACGTTGCGTCTCTGGCTGCTCAACCCCTCCAGCTCAATGGCATCGAAGTGCTTGAACTGCAACAGGCGCTTTTCCAGCTTCGCCAGTGCCTTGCGTGTAATCCCTCCCTCACTCCAGCCCTGGCTGACCAGCACCGATTCAATGGCCTGCAATGTGCCGGAGGAGCCCACACATTCTGCCCAGTGGCGTGAGTGAAAGTGATAGCGGATGTGGGAAACCTCAAGCCGGGCCCGCTCGTACGCGGCGCGGTAGTGACTACGGCTCACTTTGCCCGCGGGAAAGCAGCTGTCCGAATAGGAGACACAACCCATTTGCAGGCTTTCCAGCCGCTGGGGTTCAAACCGCTGGCCGATGATCAGCTCGGTGCTGCCGCCGCCGATATCAATGACCAGCCGTGACTGGGCGTCGTCGGCCAGCGTGTGGGCCACCCCCAGGTAAACCAGGCGAGCTTCTTCTCCGCCGTACACCACATCGACCGGCGCCCCGAGAATCCGCTGGGCGGGCAGGGTGAACTCCCGGCGGTTGTCAGCCATGCGCAGGGCGTTGGTGCCGACCACGCGGATGCGCTCCGGATCGACACTGCCGAGCATTTGTGCAAAGCGAGCCAGGCAGTCGAGGCCACGTGCGATGGCGTCCGCGGACAGTCGTCCATCCACCAGCCCCGCCCCTAACTGGACTTTCTCTGCCAGTGCCTCGACCGGGCGCATTTCGCCATGCTCGACGCGGGCGACGATGAGGTGAAAGGAGTTGCTTCCCAGGTCGACGGCTGCCAGCAGGCTGCCGTCGGCGAGAGGCGGTTGTACAGGGTGCGACAAGGCAGTGATGTCCCGTGCTCGTGTTCGGAGGCCTCCATGATAGCGGATGCCCTCTGCTGGCGCACGGAGAACGGCGTGATCAGGTGAGTGCGTAGGCCACGATGAGCAGGGTGACGAAGCCGATGCCGGCGCTGGTCAGCACCACTCTCGGCGTTGTTTTCGAAAGCTCGACTAACGGATCCCCGCCGCGCTGCACCCGGGCAATGACCGGCCACTCAATGGCACCGGCGAAGGCCAGGCTGCCAACGCTGGCCGCCAACAGTGCAATGCTGCAGGGTGTCTCTGCCGGAATGCTGAGCATGAACAGGGCAATGGCTGCGAGGGACCCCAGCGTGCCCGCATAGCTCATAACGAGGAACTGGCGCGGGCTGTTGTGCTTGAAATCCCATTCGAAAGCGAACAGGGCCAGGCGGGACGGACGCCGGTAGCGCCCCCGCGTGGCGATAGCGCCCAGGTAGTGGAACCATTCATGAACCAGGGTGCAGATGATGGCGCCGGCAGCTGCACCGCTGAGTACACCCAGTATTGCGGCAATAGGGAGTGCGGAGCTGCGGAACCAGTCATTGGCTGCCGCGAATATTGCCAGCAGCAGGGCGACGGTCGCAGCATGCGCAAGCGCCACGTTTCGGGGGTGTATGCCGCTCTTGGCGGCGACGGTGGTGTCTAGCGTGTTGTCCATGGTGCTTCCCGCTCAGGTAAGACCGATGGAGATTGTACGCGCCTCAGCGGCGTCTGGATCCGCTCCCCGGGGGGTGCTATTTACGCCCTGCGCCCGAGGGCCGTGCGGCGTACCCGCCCGGTTGACCGCTGATGCCTGACTGGATGTTCTGGATCTTGCCGCCGGTCTTCAGGAAAGCGCGCGTTTGTTCTTCTATGGAGTTGGAGGTCTCCACCGCCGCGGGCTGCTTTTTCTTGGCGGGTGCGCGTTGGGGCTTGGCAGACATAACCGGGTCTCTTTAAGCTGGACGGCCGGACAGTGTACCACAGCTGGCGCGCAGATGCTCCGGGCTACCCGATCACCACCCGGCGCGGCACGCGCGCTGGCATACGGGTCAGCAGTTCATAGCCTATCGTGTGTGCTTTTTCGGCCACTTCGGCAACCGGCAGGCCGGCGCCCCACAGAACCACGGGGTCGCCCAGGGCGACGCCCGGCAGGTCGGTCACGTCTACGCTGATCATATCCATGGAGACGCGGCCCGCCAGGGGCGCGCGTTGGCCGTTGACCAGTACCGGCGTGCCGTTGCCTGCGCCGCGCGGGTAGCCATCCCCATAGCCGACAGTCACGGTGGCTATACGTGAGGTCCGTGTCGCCTGCCAGGTGGCACCGTAACCTACCGCCTCGCCAGGCGCGATATCGCGCAGCGAGGTGACCCGCGAGACCAGGGTCATGACCGGACGCAGCGTATCCGCCGCGGTGTGGGGGGCAGCGAAGGGTGAGTTGCCCCAGAGCATGAAGCCGGGCCGGATCCAGTCGTAGTGGCTGTCGGGCCAGGCCAGGGTCGCCGGCGAGTTTGCGGCGCTGCGCTCTCCCGGGAGTGCCTGCGTCAGCTGCTCGAAGCGTGCGATTTGCTGCAGGGTTGCGGGGTGATCCAACTGGTCGGCACAGGCGAAGTGCGTGGTCAGTACCGGTGGCCCCGCAAGCTTGCCGCAGGCCAGCAGTCGCTGATGAAATTCGGCGATCTGCTCCGGCGCCACGCCCAGACGGTGCATGCCGGTATCCACTTTCAGCCAGCAGTGCAGCGGCGCCGGCAGTGTCGCCCGCTCCAGCCAGACCAGCTGTGTGGCGTTCTCTATGGTCAGCCACAGCTTGTGTTGCGCGGCGAGAGGCACCTCATCGGGATGAAAGGCGCCCTGTAATAGCAGGACGGGCGCGCGAATGCCCGCATCGCGCAGCTCCAGTGCCTCTTCGAGGCAGGCGACCGCCAGCGCGTCAACCAGCGGCTCCAGTGCCCGGGCCATGGTGGTGGCACCGTGCCCGTATGCATTTGCCTTCACCACCGCCATCACCCGGGATCGTGGTGCCAGCCGGCGTGCGAGGGCAAGGTTGTGGCGCAGCGCTGACAGGTCCAGCCGTGCCTCGCAGGGTCTGGCCATCAGTAGTCGTACCGATGCCGGGCAAACAGGGTTTGGGCAGCCAGCCAGACATCACCCACCTGTCCGTCGCCGACGGGCTGGTTGTCGATGGACAGCACCGGTGCCACTTCCTTGCTCGAACTGGTGAGCCAGACTTCGTCCGCGCTACGCACCTCATCCATGGTGATTACCCGCTCGGCAACCGGGATGCTGCTGTGTCGACGCAGCATGTCGAGCAGCATGAGGCGGGTAATGCCGGGCAATTTCTGGTGATCCAGCGGTGGTGTTGCCACCGCGCCGTTGGCGACAATGAAGACGTTGCAGGCGGCAGCTTCTGTCAGCTCACCCGCCTGATTGTAGAGCAGCGTCTCACCGTGGCCCCGGCTGTGTCCATGCTGGTAATGCATGACGTTGCCCAGCAGGGCGGTGGATTTGATGTTACAGCGTCGCCAGCGCAGATCTTCCGCCGTGGAGACGTGAAAGCAGCGTGCCGCCGCCTTGTCCGGTGCTGGGGGTGGGGCAATGTCGAAAGCGAAGGCGTAGCGAGTCGCTGTGATGTCCTCCGGGTAGGCGTGATTGCGCCGCAGGTCTGCACCGCGGCTGATATGGAAGTAGAGGCCGAGGTTGCCACCGCCATTGCGTTGCACGAGCTCATCGGCAATGGTCCGCCATTCCGCCTCGTCCAGCGTGACTTTCAACTCGATGGCGTCAAGGCCCTGCTGCATGCGCTGCATGTGCGGGCCAAAACCCACCAGCTTTCCAGCGTAGGAGGGCACCACCTCGTAGATACCGTCGCCGAAGAGAAAGCCCCTGTCCATGGGAGAAATACGGGCTTCGCTCATGGGCAGATAAGTGCCATTCAGATACACGATACTCATAGTCGTACCTTAGCCGGGTTAAAGAAAAATACCTTCATGCCGCCGCCTCAAGGAACCCTGTTAGCGTGCGCAGCTCACGAATCACCGCCTCGCCTTCGGAGGGGGGCAGCCCGTCTTCAGTGAGCGTGTTCGCTCGCGTCACGCCGTCTACGCTGCCGCGCTCTGACAGGTAGCGCAGCGTCTCCAGGGCTGAGAATTCTGACAGCAGGTCGCGCTCTGCCCAGAGTCCCAGAAAGGCCAGCAGCCCGTAGGCGCCCCAGTTGGAGACGTCCGCCACCAGCAATTCGTCGCAGGGCGTAACGGCCACGCGAATATCGAGACCGGCGATGGCCTCGGCAATATTGCCCATGCCGATTTCGTTGCCCCCGTCGCCGATGGCAATGGTGGGGCAGTGTGCAAGGGTCAGAAAAGGGTCGAATACACCGCACTGGGCGCTGATATCCTCCCCGCGCATATTGTAGTAGCGGCCATCAGCGGCGAGTCCCGGTCGCTCGATGCTGATAATGGCGCTGGGCTGGTTATCTGCCAGCCAGCGGGCGGCGCTGGCCGAGCCATCATCCGCGGGGTCCCGCTCCAGGGGCAGGATACGATAGCTGCCGGCCAGCACCTGTGCCAGTGGTGTGGCGCAGGCAATCACTGGCCGTGCACCGAGTGCCTGCAGGCCGTTATACAGGGCGATGGCGCCGACGGGACCATCGGTCTCGAAAGTGCCTGCCACGGGAAAGCCGGTGCCAATCAATACCGTGCCGCGGATATCGTGTAGCCGGCGTGCGGCGCGCAGGTAATAGCCCGGCGGGAGTGCCGCGCGGGCAACCTGCATCTGCCGTGGATTGCGCGCCACCAGCAGGCTTTCAATGGCTTCACTCAGGGCCTGTTCATCCACGGTTCTCACTCCTCGGGCAGGGGCTGCAGGGGCAGGTGTTGTAAACGCCAGTGATGCATATGCAAGGCATTGTGCGCCGCATGGGGACTGATTGCCGCAAAGTGCACCGTGCCCCCGGGGCTCAATTGGCTCATGCGGGATGCATCGATGGAGATCGCCGAGCCCAGCTTGGGATAGCCGCCGATGGTCTGCCGGTCGTTCAGCAGCACAATCGGTTGGCCGTCTGCCGGCACCTGAATGGCGCCGAGGCAGATACCCTCGGAGACGATGCCTGCGATGTCGCAGCGAATCACCGGGCCCTCCAGACGATAGCCCATGCGATCAGCACGTTGCGATACGGACCAGGCCGCGCTGTAAAAGCGTCGCTGTTGCAGGCGGTCAAAATGCTGCTGCTGGTAACCCGGCACTACGCGAACAGTCAGTTGTCCCGCGTAATGGGGTCTCTCGGCCGGCGGTACACACAGGCGTGGACGCCGGGTATCGCTGCGGCAGGGCAGGACGTCGTCGGGTGCCAGTTTCTCTCCGCGCAGCCCCCCGATGCCCTCGCGCAGTACGGTGGCGGTGCTACCGAACTGCGGGGTAACCTGAAAGCCATCGACCACACCGAGGTAATTTCGGCAACCCCGCTGCGGATGGCCCAATTGCACCCGGTCGCCCTTGTGTACCCGGTGGGTGGTCCACAGGTCTGCGGGCTCTCCGTTGACAAGGAGGGGGGCGTCAGCGCCGGTTACGCAGAGCAGGGTGTCCGTGTCCACCTCCACCTCGAGGCCGCCAAAACTGCACTCGAGCAGCGTGCAGTCGGCGCTGTTGCCGAGCAGCCGCTGGCAGAGCAGAAAGGCTTCCAGATCCATGGGCCCGCCTGTGGTGAGGCCCAGGTGATGCTGGCCAAAGCGCCCGCGATCCTGCAGCAGGCTGAGCACGCCGGGTTGGCGGACGCGCAGGCTCATGACAGTTCGCCGCCCAGTGCCAGAAAACGCTGCCGATCAATCGGCTCGAAGCGCACCCGGTCGCCTACGGCAACCGGCATGGGCGGGTTGTGTTCCGGATCGAACAGGCGTTGCGGGCAGTTGCCAATCAGGTTCCAGCCGCCCGGCGACACGGCGGGATAGACGGCGGTCTGGCGGTCGGCGATGGCCACGGCACCGCGGGGCACACGCTTTCGGGGTGTAGCCAGTCGTGGTGCGGCGATCCGGGAGTCGACGTGGCCGAGGTAGGCGAAGCCGGGGGCAAAGCCAATGGCATACACGGTGTACGCGGCGGCGCTATGCAGCGCAATCACCTCCTCGATGGCGAGCCCGCACTCCCTCGCCAGTCGCTCCAGGTCTGCGCCGCTCTCGGTACTGTAATACACCGGCAATACGATTTCCCGGCCGCCCTCGGCGGCGATGGCTTTGGCGATTGTCGGCTGCAGGGCCTGCAGCCGCCGCAAGACGCTGAAATGGTCTGTGCGCAGGGCATCGTAAATCACCAGCAATGATGCGTAGGATGGGACGAGGTCAATCAGGTCATCGCCCAGAGTGCCGCGTGCAGCCTCCGCGGCCGCCCGTACCTGTGCCGCCTCGCGCGGGCCGGCAGGTTCGTCCCCCGCCTCATTCGCAAAGGAGATCAGGATCGCATTCTCACCGGCGTGCCGCAGCTGCATGGCTGTCATGCGCCCCCTGCAATCAGCTGCCTGATCTCCTGAATGGCATTTACACCGTCCGGATTGTCGCCATGTACGCAGAGCGAGTCTATGGCCAGTGCCAGTGATTTGCCGGCGTGGGTGGTGACGGTGCTGTGTTCGAGGATCTGCCTCACCTGATCCAGCATGCGCTCTCGCGTGTGCACGGCGTCGGGCAGGCGCCGGGACCGCAGGCGTCCGTCGTCGGCGTAGCAGCGGTCGGCGAACGCCTCAAAGAGCAGGGTCAGGGCGTATTTCCTGGCCTCCTCGCGATGGCTGTCCGCCTCGGGCGTTGCCTGCAGCATCAATGCCAGCGGTCTGTGATAGCCGGCCACGCTGCGCATGACCGCTGTGCGCACGGCATCGTCGGCCATCATGTCGTTGTACAGGGCACCGTGTGGCTTTACATAGGTGATCTGCAGGCCGTGGCAGGCAGCCATGCCGTCCAGTGCGGCGATCTGGTAGCGCAGGCTGCTGGCCAACTCGTCTTCGCTGAGTGCCATGCTGCGCCGGCCGAAGCCGACCAGATCCGGGTAGGCCGGGTGAGCGCCCACGCTGACCCCGTGACGCGCTGCCAGAGCCAGGGTGCGGTCGATCGTCAGTGGGTCGCCGGCGTGGAAGCCGCAGGCGATGTTGGCCTGGTCGATATGTGGCATGACCGCGTCGTCCAGGCCCATGCGCCAGCTGCCATAACTTTCGCCGAGATCACAGTTGAGCAACATGCAAGCGACTCCTGTCGGGGGGCTGGTCAATCAGAGTACGGCCAGCTGGCTGTTGCGCAGGTCGGTAACCAGCATGCAGCCGGGGCTGTGGGTGATGGCCAGAGGTGGTTTCGCCTGTTCCAGCGCCACCTGCGGGGTTACCCCACAGGCCCAGAATACCGGAAGCTCGTCCTCGGCAATAGTCACCGCGTCGCCGTAGTCGGGGTGGTGCAGGTCGGCGATGCCGATCAGGGACGGATCGCCCAGGTGAACCGGAGCACCGTGCACGGCGGGAAACCGGGTGCAGATCTGGATTGCGCGAATCGCGTCCGCAGCCCGCATCGGGCGCATGCTCACCACCATGTTGCCGGCAAAGGGGCCGGCCGCTGTACAGGGCAGGCTGCTGCGGTACATTGGCACGTTGACGCCCTCCGAGACATTGCGCACGTCCAGTCCGTCTGCGAGCAGGGCCTCCTCAAAGGAGAAGGAGCAGCCAAGGGCGAAGGTCACCAGGTCCGGTTGCCACAGTGCATGCAGGTCGGCACGTTCCTCCTCGAAGGCACCGTTGCGGAACACGCGGTAACGGGGTACGTCGCTGCGGATGTCAATATCGCCCAGCAGCGGCAACGCTGTGTCGCCCGCCGCTGCGCTGACCGCCAGCAGGGGACAGGGCTTGGGATTGGCCTGGCAGAACCGGAGGAAATCATGCGCCCATTCCTGCGGCAGAATGACGATGTTGCACTGCACGAAGCCGGGCGCACAGCCCGACGTGTTACCCGTGTGCTCCCCGGCGCGAATGCGCCGACGCAGTGCCGCAGGGGTCAGTGACGAATGCATTGAAGTCCTCGGTTGTCAAACAGGATAGGCGTGTGGAGCCGGCGCGCTGTATCCCGGATAATGTTCATCCCGTTGGTAACATCATAGTGGATTCGCCTCATGCTCGACCAGCTGTTACAGGTATTGACCCCGCGATACGTCAGTGAAGATGTCTTTGTCGCTGACAACATGCATCCCAGGGCGCCCCGCGTCTTTGGCGGGCAAGTGTTGGCACAGGCACTGCAGGCGGCGGCCGCCACGGTGCGTGCCGAACGCGCCGTGCATTCGCAACACGCCTATTTTCTGCGCCCGGGTGACCCCGCTGAGGATATACGACTGGAGGTGGATCGGGCGCTCGATGGGGGCAGCCTGAGCTCGCGGCGTGTCGTGGCACTGCAGCGTGGCAAGCCGATACTGGTGTCTTCGGTATCCTTCCAGACCCCCGGTGCCGGCGAAGACTTCCAGCGCTCGGCACCTGAGGTGCCGCCGCCGGAAAGCCTGCCCAGCGAACGGCAACGAGCCCTGGAATCCGGTGACATGGACGACGCGTTTCCGCTGGTGACCGGGGAGGACCTCGATGTGCGCATGCTGACGCCCGTGGACTGGCACAATCCGCGCCCGCTGCCTCCGTCATTGTCGCTTTGGGTCAGGGCCAATGGTCGGGTAGACCACCCGGATTCGGTGCATGCGAGCCTGCTCGCGTATTTCTCCGATACGCTGATGATTGATGTGTGCCTCGCCGCGACCGGCCGCTCCTTCCTGCAGAAGGACCTGCAAGTGGCCAGCCTCGACCATGCCCTCTGGTTCCATGCGCCGGTGCGTGCCGATGAATGGCTGCTGCATACGGTCGAGGCGGAGCGCGTGACGGCGGGTCGCGGCCTTGCGCACGGACGCTTCTTCAACCGCGACGGTGTACTGGTGGCATCCGTGTCCCAGCAAGGCCTGATGCGGCAGCGCTGATACGTTGCCACGTTGCATGGGGCATCTTATGATGGCCCGCCACATCGCGTAGACAGCAGCAAGGATCGTGACATGCCACACCCCGCCATCACTGCCGAAACCTATCCCCACAAGCCTGCCATCATCATGGGTGGCTCCGGCGAGGTGGTCACCTATGCCGACCTCGACGAGCGCAGCAATCAGGCGGCCCAGTTGTTCCGCTCCCTGGGGCTGAAGAAAGGCGACCACATCGGCATGATGCTGGTGAACTGTCGCCAGTTTCTGGAGATCTGCTGGGGCGCGCAGCGAGCCGGCCTGATCTTCACGCCGATCAGCACCCACCTGAAGCGGGACGAAACCGCCTATATCCTGGAGAACTGCGGGGCAAAACTGTTCATCGCGTCCCACTCGCTGGCAGCGGTGGCCGGTGAAATTCTCGCACTGGGCTCATCGGCGATCCGCCACTTTTACATGGTGGATGGCCTTGCCGATGGCTATGAGTCATGGGATGACAGCATTGGCCTGCAGCCGACAGAGCGCATCGCGGACGAGGCCAACGGGGTGCCCATGCTCTACTCATCGGGCACAACCGGCAAACCCAAAGGCGTATTCCTGCCGCCGCCCAGTGACGATGTCAATGCGCCGCACCCCCTGGCGGGCACTCTCGGCGCCGTGTTCGGCTTTGGCGAGGAAACTGTCTACCTGTCGCCGGCACCCCTGTATCACGCCGCACCGTTACACTACAACATGATGACGCTGTACCAGGGCGGCACCACGGTGGTCATGGAAAAATTTGATGCAGAAGCCGCGCTGGCGCTCATCGAAGAGCACCGCGCCACCCACAGCCAGTGGGTGCCGATCATGTTCGTGCGCATGCTGAAACTGCCCGAGGAGGTGCGCAAGCGCTATGACGTGAGCAGCATGCAGTTTGCAATCCACGCCGCGGCGCCCTGTCCGGTGGAGGTCAAGGAACAGATGATCGCCTGGTGGGGCGAGGTCATTGTCGAGTACTACGCGGCCAGCGAGGGCATTGGCATCACCATCATCGATTCTGCGAACTGGCTTACGCACAAGGGTTCTGTGGGGCCCGCACTGGTGGGCGCGGTACACATTGTGGATGATGAGGGTAACGAATTGCCCCCCGGGGAAATCGGTACCGTGTATTTCAGCGGCGACCAGGCCCAGTTCAATTATCACAAGGAGCCGGGCAAGACTGCAGAAGCCTTCAATGAGCGCGGCTGGGCGACAACGGGCGACGTGGGATATGTCGACAAAGAGGGCTTCCTCTACCTCACGGACCGCAAGCATTTCATGATCATCAGCGGTGGGGTAAACATTTACCCGCAGGAGATCGAAAATCTGCTGATCACCCACGATAAGGTCGCGGACGTTGCGGTGTTTGGCATTCCCAATGAGGAGTTCGGTGAAGAGGTGAAAGCGGTTGTACAGCCAGTGAACTGGGCGGATGCCACGGACGAGGTGGCTATCGAAATCATGGAGTGGCTGCGTGAGCGCATATCCCATATCAAGCTGCCGCGCTCGCTGGACTTTCACCAGCAGCTGCCGCGCATGGACAACGGTAAGCTCTACAAGCGGCACCTGGTCGAGGAATACCGCGGGGCGCACCGTGATCTGCCCAAAACCGGGGAAAACGACCCGCCTTCGTGATGGGTGGGGTGGCCAGAATTAACCTGTAATGCGTGTGGTCTTTGCAGTATGCTTGGAGCAAGGTCTCCGGCAACGAGGTAGCCAATGAGAACATCACGTAAACTTGCCCAACTGGAACGCCAGATGGCGAGTTGTTCAACGTATGAAGAGTGGCGCGAGGCCGCCATTGCCCACGATGAGCTCTCCGGCAAGCGCCGCTGGCGTGAGGTAGACCAGACCACGCAGTACGATTACAGCCAGATCCGCCTCCGCCTCGACCGTCTGCGCAGTCTGCGTTCCCGGCATGACTATCAGGGTCTGCTGTTCACCCTGAACGAAGGGATCCACGGGAATATGGGCGGCATGGGCCGCAGCTCGCTGTACCAGAATGCCAAATTCGGCACGAAACACCTGATTGAGCAGTATATCGACGAGGTTGCGGATTCGCTGCGTTACCTCGCCGAACTGGAGAGTGACGATGTCACGCTGCAGCAAAAGCTCGACTTTTTTTACCGTGCCAATATCTGTTTTGGCCGCTCGGCGCTGATGTTGAGCGGCGGCGGTGTGCTTGGGTTCTATCATCTCGGCGTGGTCAAGACGCTGCTCGAACAGGGCCTGTTGCCGCGGGTGATCTCCGGCTCCAGTGCCGGTTCGCTGGTCGCGGGCGTGGTCGGTTCGCATACGGATGAGGAGCTGCGGCACTTTTTTGACCCCAGCAACGTCCATTTCGAGGCGGAGCGTGAAGCCAGCGTGTTCTCACGCATGTTTCTCGGTCGCAACCCGCAAATTGACGTGCGGGATCTGGAGAACATCATCGCCCGGCTTATCCCGGAGATTACCTTCCAGGAAGCCTATGAAAAAACCGGGCGTCAGATCAGTATCACCGTTGCGCCGGCAGAAACTCACCAGCGCTCCCGGTTGCTGAATGCCATCACATCGCCCAACGTCTATGTGCGTTCAGCGGTGATGGCGTCCTGCGCCGTGCCAGGGGTGTTCCCGCCCGTGATGCTGATGGCGAAGAACGTGCACGGAGAGGCTCAGCCCTACCTGCCTACGCGCAAGTGGGTGGATGGGTCCATTGCCGATGATCTGCCGGCAAAACGACTGTCGCGACTGTACAGCACCAACCACTACATCGTGAGCATGGTGAACCCGATAGCCACCCCGTTTCTGCGCGGCAATCGTAAGAGTAATGGCCTGAGTGCCGCCCTGGGCAGCCTGGGTGTGGGTATCGGCCGTGAAGTGCTGAACTTCTACCGCGGCATGGTCCAGAAAAACGGTGACAACTGGCCGCGTTTCAACCTGCTGATGAACGGTATCCACTCCCTGATCGATCAGGAGTACAGCGGCGACATCAATATCGTGCCCAGCTTCCGCTGGTACAACCCGGCAAAGATTCTTTCCCACCTGTCTGAAAAGGAACTGGTGGCACTGATGGAGGGGGGCGCGCACTCGGCATTTCCCAACATCGAGGCAATCCGCATCTGTACCAAGATCAGCCGGGTCATGGAAGAGATACTGAATCGCTTTGAGTACGGTGATCTGCGGCCGGACAGTGGTCAGTACCGGCGACCCCGGGCGTCGCGGCGCCGGCCGCCGCCGACCCGGGCCGATCGGGAAGCCCAGCGGGAACACTTCACGACGCTGGAGGCTGCTGCGTCGAAGCCACCGCGGAAAGCCGCCAAGGCGCGGGTCAAGTCGCGGCGTAAGAGCCCTTCAGCGTCCGGCAAGAAGGACGCGACGGGAGAGCCTGGGCGTGCGGTGGCTTGATTTCCCCGTCATGATGCGGGCCGCTGCGTGAAACCCCTGGATTTCTCCCGGGAGCAGAAAGAGCGCATGGCGGGCAAGGTCAAGCGCTACCTCAACGAGGAACTGCAGCAGGACATCGGCAGTTTCGATGCCGAGTTCCTGGTCGATTTCATCGCCGAAGAGTTGGGCCCGTATTTCTACAATCGCGGTCTGTCTGACGCCATGAGCCTGTTTACCGAAAAGATGGGCGAACTCGATTATCAGGTGCAGGAGCTTGCCCAGGCCGAAGACTGAAACCTCAGTCGACGGCGCGCGGCGGCAGGTCGGGTTTTGCGTAGGCCATGCGTCGCAGGCGTTGGGTGCTGTAGTAGCTGTCCAGTCCGCTGAGTGCGACGGTGCCCGCTGCGCTGATATCTACCGAGCCGTCATCGGCCACGCAGTCATCAGGCACCTCCACCAGCACCACTTCCCCGATCAGCAGGTGCGTATCGTTGATGCGCAGCTGCTGATGCTCCCGCAGCTGCAGGCCCATGCGCACGCTGGCTTCCTGCACGAAGGGTGCGGCAAACCCCTCCATCCAGTGCTCGCCTAACCCCGTCGCTGTAAATTCCGATTGCTCCCGAGGATAACGCGCCGCCGTCTGGTGTGCGGCTTCGATGAAGTGCTGGGCGACGTGGTTGATCGTGTAACACCGCGTGTCGAGTATGTTTTCCAGCGTGTGACGCTCAACCGGGCTGGGTCGCATGATCATCGCCAGCAGGGGCGGATGAGAGCCGAGGTGCACGACCGAGCTGATAATGGCGAGATTGCTGCTGCCGGCAGCGTCAGCGGTGCCCACCAGGTTGGCCGGTTTGAAGCCGCTGAGGGAGTTGATCAGGGCGGCGCGGTAGCGCGACGCCATGGCGGCGATGTCGCTTGCAGTGAAGTGCATGTGAATGTCCTAGTTGAGGTACAGGCGCCGGTAGCGGCGCTCTGCCCAGAGGCGGTAGATGCTGTCGGCCAGCGGGCGAATCAATGGCCAGCGCAGCCAGCGCCAGAAGGGTCCCAGTCGGGTGTGCTGCCAGGCCATGACGTTGGCATCGATACCCGTCAGCAATTCACCGTTCGCTGTTTTCAGGTGCAGCGTTCTCAGCAGCGTTTCCCGGTCCGGCAGGTCCTCTCCGTCGTTCAGGCTGTGGATGTCCGTGAGCTGCAGGTCGGCATCGCACAGTTGCCCGAGTTTCGCCATTTCCCGGTTGCACAGCGGGCATTGGCCATCGTAGTAGAGTATGTCAGGCATGCAGGGCACTCACCGTATTGAAAACGTATGCCGGACAATACGTCTGTTTGGCGCTGCTGGATGCCTCGACACCGAGGCGCCAGCGCGCGGCACGGCTTACCCTAGTGGATCAGGTCGACGGCCAGTTGGGACAGCGGTTCCACCAGGTTGCCCCTGGCGTCCGCCTCCTGACTGGAGGCGGTACCTATCAGCGCCCGCTTCTTGATGCCCTGTACAATCGCAGCCAGGCGGAAGAGTGAGAATACCAGGTAGAAATTCCAGTTTTCGATGCCTGCACGTCCGGTGCGCTCGCAGTAGCGTGCAATGTATTCCTCGTCGCTGGGTATCCCCAGTGCGGCACGGTCCACACCGCTCAGGCCTTTCATTGCGCTGTCGCGCGGCAGCATCCAGGCCATGCACTGGTTGGCGAGATCGGCCAGGGGGTGGCCCAGGGTGGAGAGCTCCCAGTCCAGCAGGGCGATGACGCGCGGCTCGGTCGCGTGGAACATCATGTTGTCCAGCCGGTAGTCGCCGTGTACCAGGCTCACCGTGCCGTCATCCTCCGGCATGTTTGCAGACAGCCAGCTCATCAGCATCTCCATGTTGGGCACGGTTCCGGTTTCCGAGGCGCGGTACTGGCGGGTCCAGCGTGCCAGTTGACGTTCAAAATAGTTGCCCGGCTTGCCGTAGTCGGAGAGTCCTACGGCATCCACATCCACTGAGTGCAGGGCTGCCATGGTCTTGTTCATGGCATCGTAGATGGCACCGCGCTCTTCATTGCTGGCAGCCTCCGGCAGCAGCGGGTCCCAGAGGATGCGGCCCTCCATGAACTCCATGACGTAAAACATGGAGCCAATGACGGATTCATCCTCACAGAGTACATGGGTTCGGGGCACCGGCACGTCGGTATCCTGCAGCGCGCGGATCACACGAAACTCGCGGTCGACTGCGTGCGCTGACGGCAGCAACTCACCCGGGGGCTTGCGGCGCAAGACGTAGGAACGGCCGTCAGCGGTCAGTTTGAACGTGGGGTTCGACTGTCCGCCGGGGAACTTCTCCGCGGTCAGGCCGTTCTTCATGCCGGGCAGGTAATCAGCCAGATAAGCGGCGAGGCGTTTGGTGTCGAGTTGCTGCGAGCTCATGATATTCCCTGTTGTGATCGGTTAACCGGCTAGTCTGGCGAGGGGTGGCCACAGCTACAATGACGCGGGGCGACAAAAATCTTGACCCGCGCCGACACCCGGCCGGGAGCGTTGAGCGCGCGTTCCCGTCCGGGTATGCTGCCGCTTCCTCCCGCAAACAAGTCTAACAGAGGTTTACGCGTGTACGAGCATTTGAAACAGGCATGGCAACAGCTGACAGCACCCGGGCAGCCGTTTGAAGTCGAGACCGTGACGGTTTGTGGGGTACCAATCCGCAACTACCGCCATGCGCCACCCTCGCTGCGGGAAATCTGGTTGAGCACCGCAGGCCATGCGGACCGGGAGTATCTGGTGTACGGCGGCGAGCGCTGCACGTACAGCGAAGCACACACTTTTACCGCGAGCATCGCGCGCTGGATGCACGATGCCGGGGTGCGCCCGGGTGATCGAGTGGCGATTGCCATGCGCAATTTTCCCGAATGGATGCTCGCCTACTGGGCCGTGACCTCGATGGGGGCGGTGGTCGTTGGCATGAATGCCTGGTGGGTGGGGCAGGAAATGGCATTTGCGTTGGAGGACTCGGCGCCGACGCTGCTCATCTGTGACCGTGAGCGGCTGCAGCGCTTCTCCGAAATCCGTGAGCACTTCCCCGCGCTCAAGGTGGTCGCCGTGCGCCTGCAGGATGAGGCGCCGGCCTGGGCCACTGACTGGACCGAGGTGATCAATGCGGCACCGGAACTGCCCGCTGTGAGCATTGATCCGGATGATGACGCCTGTATTTTCTATACCTCCGGCACCACCGGGCGACCGAAGGGGGCTCGCCTGACGCACCGGGGCTGTGTCGCCAATGTCATGAACGTGGCGTTTATCAACACGGTACAGCCCATGGCGGTGGCGCTGGCCAATGGCAAGCCACCGCCGGCGCCCGGCTCCACGCCCGCGCCCAATTCCCTGCTGGCAACCCCGCTGTTTCACGTGACCGCCAACAACTGTGTTGCCCATGCCACCACGCTGGCTGGCGGCAAGCTGGTGCACATGTACAAGTGGGATGCGGCCGAGGCGCTGCGCCTGATCGAGGAGGAGGCGATAACCACCTTCAATGGGGTGCCGATGATGGCCCGAGAAATCCTCATGCACCCGGATTTCGCCCATCGGGATACCTCGTCGCTGCTCGTGTTGGGCGGCGGAGGCGCAGCGTTGCAGCCTGACCTGGTCGAGAAAATCCAGACCCGGTCGCGCGCCGCCCGCCCCAATACCGGCTATGGCATGACAGAAACCTCCGGCATCATCGCCGCGGTTTCCGCCGATTTCTTCGTCGACAAGCCGGCCAGTGTCGGGCCAGCCATGCCTACCCTCGAGGCCAGGTGTGTGGGGCCTTCCGGTGAGGACCTGGGTGTCAATGCCATTGGCGAGCTGTGGGTACGCGGCGCACCGGTGATCAAGGGGTATCTGAATCGACCGGAGGCGACAGCGGAAACCATCACGGAGGGCTGGCTGCATACCGGCGATATCGCGCGGATTGATGAAGATGGCTTTATTTTCCTGGTCGACCGCGCCAAGGATATGGTGCTGCGTGGCGGCGAAAACGTCTACTGTGCGGAGGTTGAAAATGCCCTCTTCGCCCACGATGCAGTGGCAGAGTGTGTGGTGTTTGCCGTCGCCGATGAACGACTTGGCGAGGAGGTGGGAGCCGCCGTGTATCTACACCCGGGTGCAGTGCTCGACGCCACGCAGCTGCGTGCCCACTGTGCCGGTCAGCTCGCCCCGTACAAGGTTCCACGTTACATCTGGTTTCTGCCGGAGCCGCTGCCGAGAAACGCCAATGGCAAGTTTCTCAAGCGGGAGCTCCGCGAGACACTGCGACTGGAGGACGCGCAGTGATCAGCTCTCCACAAAGGCGCGCTCAATCACGTAGTGTGCCGCCTTGCCGTGGCGCGACTCGTGGAAGCCTCGTGCGTTGAGCAGCGCCCCCATGTCTTTCAGCATGCTCGGGCTGCCACACAGCATGAAGCGGTCGTGTTCCGGATCAATGTCCTGCAGGCCGACACCCGCGGGTAATGTACCGTTGCTCAAGAGGTCGGTCAGGCGCCCGGTGTTGCGGTAGGGTTCCCGGGTCACGGTAGGGTAGTAGGTCAGCTTGCTGCGAATCTCCTCGCCGAGGTACTCGTGCTCGGGCAACTCCCGGGTGATGGTGTCCTGGTAGGCGAGCTCGCTGGCGCTACGACAGCCGTGGGCCAGAATGACACGATCAAAACGCTCGTAAATGGCCGGGTCCTTGATGATGCTGAGAAAGGGGGCCAGCCCTGTGCCGGTACCCAGCAGGTACAGGTTGCGTCCAGGGAGGAGGTTGTCCAGCACCAGTGTCCCTGTCGCCTTGCTGTTGACCAGCAGTTCGTCACCAACACGGATGTTCTGCAAGTGCGAGGTGAGTGGGCCATCTGCGACCTTGATACTGAAGAACTCCAACTGCTCCTCATAGTTGGCGCTGGCCATGCTGTAGGCGCGCAGCAGGGGGCGCCCCTCCCGCTCCAGCCCAATCATGGTGAAGTGGCCGTTCTCGAAGCGAAATCCGGGGTTGCGCGTGGTCTTGAAGCTGAACAGGCGGTCCGTCCAGTGATGTACATCGGTGACCCGTTCCCGCAGTAGCGTGGCCATTGCTGATCTCCTGCCAGAGGTGAAGTAACAGCCCTACTGTAGGCGTCAGTTATATATTGGTAAAACGGGTTTTATAAATATAAAATATCGAATTTACCAATATAGGTGCCCGGCATGCGCTACACCCTGAGGCAGCTCGAGGTCTTTGTGGCCACGGCACAACATGAAAACATCAGCCGCGCGGCCTCGGCGTTGGCAATGTCCCAGTCCGCAGCCAGTGGTTCACTGCGCGAGTTCGAGCAGCAATTTGATGTGCAGTTGTTCGACAGGGTGGGCAAACGGCTGCGCCTGAGCGAACTGGGTCGCCAGTTGCGTCCGGCGGCAGAGGAATTGCTGGCACGCGCGCGGGCTCTGGAACAGGCGCTGTCAGGCGAGGAGGTCAGTGGTCGTTTGCAGGTGGGGGCCACGCTCACTATTGGCAATTACCTCGCCGTGCCGATGATCGCCGCCTTCCGCGCCCGCTACCCAGCAGCCGATGTGGCTCTCAGCGTTGCGAATACGGCAGCGATTGCCGACAGGGTGGCGCACTATGCGCTGGATATCGGTCTGGTCGAGGGGGAACTGAGCCACCCTGACCTGAGCTGTGAACCCTGGCAGATGGATGAACTGACGGTGTTCGCCGCTCCGGGCCACCCACTGGCGCGAAAACAGGCGCTCACGGATGACGATCTGCTGGGGCTGGACTGGATTGTGCGTGAGCCTGGCTCAGGTACCCGACAAACATTCGACCGCGCCATGCACGGCATTTTGCCCGCACTGCGCGTTGTTCTGGAGCTACAGCATACCGAGGCTATCAAACGCGCCGTTGAAGCAGGTCTCGGGGTGGGGTGCCTGTCGCGCATCAGTCTGGTGGAGGCTTTTGCCCGGGGTTCCCTGGTCCCGTTGCGCGTCCCCGGGCGCGATTTCACGCGGCGCCTGCAGATCGTCCTGCACCGGCAGAAGTTTCACACCGCTGCCCTGCGCCAGTGGCTGGCACTGTGCCATGAACAGGCGCAGTGAACACTCGTCGCGAAGGCGGGTACACTAACCACATGTTGAATACGGATAACAGCGGGCAGGCGCCCATTGAACCGATTGATGCGGTGCAGCGCGCGCAGGTGGTGCAGGCAACACAGCATTGGGTGGAGCAGGCCGCGCTACTGCTACAGCGTTCGCTGCCGCAGCCTGCGGTCCTGTTCGACCTGCGTGGCGGCACGGCCGGCATGTTCCGGGTGCAGCGTGGGCTGTGCAGCATCCGCTACAACCCGTGGATCTTTGCCAGGCATTTTCAGGAGAACCTCCAACACACGGTGCCTCACGAGGTGGCGCATTACGCGGTGCATGTGCATTACCCGAACCGGCGCCTGAAACCGCATGGGCCGCAATGGCGGCGCATGATGCAGCTGTTCGGCGTGCCGCCGAAGGTGACTTTCGACCTGGCGCTGGACGGGGTGCCGATGCGTCGCCAGCAGCGCCACCCCTATCACTGCGGCTGTCGTGAGCATGCGGTATCAACCGTGCGCCACAACCGGATGCGGGAGGGTCGAGCCCGCTACCTGTGTCGTTACTGCAAGGGCGCCCTGGTGCCGTTTGACCAGTAGTGTTGCACTAGTTCACCGTAACGGCGAGTTCCACGCCGCTGAACGGTTCCGCGGCCTCATCATTGTCTACCGGGGTGATTTCCAGTCGTAGCTCAGCGATACCTGCCTGCAGTAAAATATCCCGTGCAGTGGCGGCGCGCTGCTGCGCGAGTTGCGCCAGCGCTGCCTCAGGCACTGGCCATTGGTCACGGATGATGCGCGCCTGTTGTAACACGGAAGGTGCCTCGCTCGCCGGCTCTGTCTCCTGACCGGTCGGTGGGGGCGGTGCAAGCCCGCCGTACAGGTCGCTTATGACATCTTCCCAGGCCCGGGTGCGATCGCGAATATCCTCGGCAGCCAGGCCGGCCTCAAGCAGGGCGGCTTCAAACAGCTGGCGCTGCAACTGCGTGCGGTCGCTGTCCCGTTCCACGCGGCCGGTGATCTGCAGCCGCAGGTCCGGCCTTTGCTGCATGGCGGCGGCGAGGTCACGCAGCTTGCCCTGGCCGTGGGCGTCCAGCTCGCTGCTGCCAGCCGCAAAATCCACGGTGTCCAGATCCTCGCTACTGCCCACGAGCTTGGCGAGCAGGGCAAAGGGCGCGGTAACTGCCTTGGTCAACAGGTTGACGAAAGCGCCGGCAATCACGCTGCCCAGGCTGAACTGAGGGTTGTTCACGTCGCCGCTGACGGGGACGGCAATATCGATAACCCCGTTGCTGTCGGTGAGCAGGGCAATGCCAAGCCGCAGGGGCAGATCCATGGCCTTGCTGCTATCTACCCGTTCACCCAGCTGCAATTGCTTGATGACGATCTGGTTGTTCCCCTGCAGACGGTCATTTTCCAGAGCGTACTGCAGATCGGCGGTCATTACGCCATCTTCGATCGCATAACCTGCATAGGTGCCTGAATAGGGTGTCAGACGCGACATATCCAGGCCCCGGAAGTGCAGGGTGAGGTCGAGTGCGGGCGGGCTCTGTAACGGGCTCGCGGTGCCCCTGAGTGTTACCGGCGCATAGCCGTCCACTGAGCCCTTGAGGTCCACCGCCAGCGCCTGACCGGGGCGCGTGCTGAGGTTGCTGAGGGTGCCATCCAGGTCGCCGATCACCGCACGGAAGCGAATGGGCAGCGACTCGTCGAGGAAGTCCAGCGTGCTGTTGGATACAAAGATCGCGGGCAGGTCGGCTGTCCAGGCTGCTTCGGGCAGGTCCGCGGCGACGTCGTCGGTCTCGCCTTGCGGCGCGCCCTGATCCGGCGCCTCTACACTCTTCGCGGCATCTTCAGCGAGCAGCCGCTGGGCGTTGATCTGCCCATCCTCCTGAATGTGCAGGCGACCCTCGTAGCCTTCGATGTGGAGTTCGGCGAGACTGACGCTGCGTGCCTCAGGCTGCACCGCCAGACCAGTCCATGAGACGCTGTCCCAGCGGGTCAGCGCATTCTCCGCACCGAGCAGGCGCATGGAAAAATCGCTCACAGCCCCGTCTGCAGCAACGCTTAGGGGGAAGAAATTCAGCAGCTGTACGGTGCCGCTGGTGCGCGCCTCGCCGCTGCTGATCCGGGCCTGCAAAACGGTGGGTAGGTTGGGGGCGAACCAGGCCAGGGGGAGTGCGTCCAGGGCGAATGCGATATTCCCCGAGCCGTCTCCTGCGTGCAGCGCACCCGCAAGGTCCAAACGGGCCGCATCATTGACCTCGAGCGACAAGGAGAGCGCCGAAGGCGCCGTTGCGGGCCAATGCAAGTCCCGTAACTCGGCGGTCACTGGCGCGATGCGCAGCAGCGCCGGGTCGGTGAACTCACTGCGCCAGCGCAGTTCGCTGTGTTCCAGGGCGGCGAGGTTGAGGCGCAGTGCCCACCCGTTACCCGCGGGTTCGCTGGAGGTTTGCGGCGTGTCGGCTGTCGGCTGTTGCGCGACAGCGGGCAGCAGCATCTCGGTCAGGCTCACGCGCTTGCCTTCGCTCCAGCCCTCGACCGCCAGACCGTTGATGCCCAGCCTGTCCAGGGTGACCGCCTTCGTTGCGCTGTCCAGCTTAATTCCGGTCACTTGCAGGGCTTTTAACGCCACTCCGGTATCTGGCAGTTGCGCCACCTGCTCGGGTGCGAGAGTGATGTCCTTGAGCGTCAATGTGCCGTCTGCCACGGTGTAATGCAGGGCCTTTGACCAGTCCACTGTGTAATCGAGCCCCAGGTCAAGCTGGCCGCTCAGCAGCTCGAAGGCCACCCAGGGTCTGGCGAAACGCAGCGCGGGCTGCAGGTCGATACGGTGCAGTTGCAGGTGGCCGCTGCTACGGCCGGTGGGAATAGACAGCTCGCCCTCCCAACGCAGTTGCCCGCCACCCTCGGTGCCGGCGCGCAGTTGGTAGGGCTGCCCCTCCGGCTTTACCGTCGACAGATCCGTTATCGTGAGGCTGAATCCGTCCAGGTGCGTGCTGTACGCATCGGGATGCAGGTGATCGGTTACCGCGATGCGTGTGGCGTCTAGCGACAGTTCGCCGATAGTGATGCCGGGCAGCGCAGCGTCCTCTTCCGCCGGCTCGCTCTCGTCGTTCTGTGACAGGAAGTCGGCGATGTTAAGCTCGCCACCTGCCTGCCGTCTCAGGTGTACCTCAAGGCCCTCCAGGGTGATGCTATCCAGTACCACGCCATTCCCGGCCAGTGAGGTCAGTGACAGATTCACCTCGGCGTGGTTGAAGGCCAGAAACGGACTGCCGTCTGGCTCGCTGAGCGTTGCCTCGCGTACCTCGACAGCGAGTGTGAAGGGGTTGAAGAGAATCAGTTCGGTACCCAGTTGCCGACCGTAGTGATCCTGCAGGAAGCGGTGGGGCAGGATGTTCAGTGCCGGCAGCACAATCAGTACGCTGCAGGCAAGATACACGGCATAGGCAATCAACAGCCCTTTCACGACGCGGTACACGGATTGACCTCCAGAAGTCATGGTCAGCTGCCTACTATACGGCAATTGCCGCTGCGATCGCAGGGCGTGTCTAGAGGCCCTTGCGGTAGGTGTAGGGTGTCAGGCCGGTCCAGCCCTTGAACGCGCGGATAAACGCGCTGGCTTCCGAGAAACCCGAGCGGTGGGCAATTTCCTCAATCGAAATGCCCTGTTTGCCGAGGAAGTGCAGTGCGGTGTCGCGTCGCAGCTGGTTCTTGATGTCCTTGAAGGTAGTGCCCTCTGCAGAGAGTCGGCGCCGCAGTGTCTGCGGGTGAATGTCCAGGGTTTCGGCAACGGTACTCAACTCTGGCATTTCGTGCAGGCTGTGGCGGATCTGGTCGCGAACCCGCGCCGTCCAGCTGTTGCGCGGGAAGTCCTGGGTCAGCATCATCAGGACGGGGTGGCGCAGGTAGTGGCGCAGTCCCTGTTCCGACTGGGTGATGCGCTTGTCCATCAGGGCCGCCGAGAACACCAGTTCACAGTGGTCGGCCTCAAAGTGAACCGGATTGGCGAGGAACATGTGCCGATAGTCCTCTGGCCGCGCGGCGGGCGCGTAACTCAGGTTGACCGCCTGTATCGGCAGGTGCTCTTGCACCAGCCAGCTGCAAAACCGGTGGGCATTGAACAGCATGAGTTCCACGGGCCAGGCCTCCAGCGATGTCAGGCTTTGCGCGTGGAGGCGCAGCCGAACCTGGTCAGCCTCTTCAATCAAACCGGGCCAGGGCGACGAGTCGAACAGCTGAAAGAAGCGGCAGTAGCGATTCAGTGCCTGCCCCAGCGTTTCGCAGCCGATCACCGCGTGGCACATCATGGACCATGTGCCGATGGGCAGCCGGCGTGAGGCATAGCCGAGGGATTCGTCCTGCATGGCGAGCATGGTGCTCACCTGCAGGTCGGCGTAACGCTCAATGGAAATGCGCGCTCCGTCCTCCAGCAGCAGTCGCGGGGAGATGCGGTTCTTGCGCAGCAGCTCCATCGGGTCGAGGCCAATCGCGACCGCGTTACGCAGCACCGCACGCGCAAAGTACACCGAGATCGACAGCTCACGCATCAGGCGGGTCTGCCATTGCGCGAGATCTGCACGGGCTTGTGCTCGACAGCCGCCACGCGATTCCGCCCGGTGTGCTTGGCCAGCGTCAGTGCCCGTCGAGCGTCGGCGCAGAGCTGTTCCAGCGAGCCGTCGGCCCGCGTGTCGGCGACGCCCAGACTCACCGTGAGGGGAATGGGGTGGTCATCGATGTGCAGACCCGAGGTGGCAAGGTGCTGCTGGATGCGCTCGGCGAGTTTGCGGGCCGAGTCCAGGGTGGAGTTGGGCAGTACAGCGAGGAAGGTATCGTCGTCGTAACGGGCAATGGCGTCGCTGGCGCGGCACTCCGCTTCCAGACAGCGCGCCACCTGCTGCAGTGCCCGGTCACCTGCGCCGTCACCGAAATTGTTGTTCAGTTGGCGCATGTGATCGATGTTCAGCATGATCGCTGCGGTGGGCTGGCCATGCCGGGCGGCGTTGGCCAGGGTGACGTGCAATGCGCTTTCCAGGCCGCGTCGATTGAGCAGGCGGGTCAATGGGTCCAGTGTATTCATGCGCCGCAGTTGCGCTTGCTGTTCGAGCAGCACTGCAGCGAGATAGCCCAGTACAATGAGTACGTGCGCGGCCCCGAGCAGTGCCGCCGCAGCGCCGCCAAAGGGCTGCGGTGTTCCCGTGTGCAACTGGCGCAAGGACTCGAGCATCGCCAGGCACAGGATGAGCCCGGCCACTGCGACCAGCGCATCCCCCGCATTATGTTCGCGCCAGCTGCGCTGCGCGTGCAGCACCGCCAGTGCACCACCAAGGAGGGTGCTGCCTGCCGCATAGACCTGGGCGGAATGCGGTGGCTCCAGCGTCAGGACGCCGAGGCTGCTGGCCGCGAACAGCAGCCCGAGCAGCACACGGCCCCCGGCCATAGCGCTGCGCGACATGCCGGCGAGGAGCAACAGGCTGCTGCTCAGCAGTGATGCGATGAAGGGTACGGACGGCGGCACAGAGAACTCTGTGAGACCGGTCACTGCGGCAGTAGCACCCGCGAACAGTGCCAGCAGGAAATACAGGGTGAACAGGCCCAGCCCTCCGGGGGGTGGCCGCACGCCACTCAGCACGTGCAGAATGAACAGCTGAGACCCGACGAGCGCAAACAGTGCGCCGTAGTGCAGGGAATTGATCGTATCGAACAGGCTACTCGTCATGTCGGGCTAGGGCTCGGCCGCCAAGGGCTGTCAGTTTAAGTCAATAAAATTGTTTGCAGGGGTCATTGTTGCACTGTCCCCTGCTCACCATACTGTGGTGTTATTCCTGTAGCTACCAGAGGCAATTGATCATGTTGCAACGCGACTTTACGGACGAACAGATTATGTTCCGTGATGCCTACCGCAAATTTCTCGCTGCGGAGATTGTGCCACATATGGAGGCGTGGCGAGAGGCAGGTATTGTCGATCGTTCCGCTTTCCGTAAGGCCGGTGAAAAGGGCTTCCTGATGGTGTGGCCGGAAGAGAAGTATGGCGGTATGGGAGACCCGGATTTCCGCTTCGAGCAGATCATCATCGAAGAAGCGGCCTATGCGCGCGTCGGTGACTGGTACAGCACGCTGCACAGCCGGTTGGTCGGCCCCTACTTCACCCGTTTCGGCAATGAGGAGCAGTGCCAGCGTTTCCTGCCGCGCTGTGTGAGTGGAGAGTGCATTCTTGCCGTCGCCATGACCGAGCCAGACGCCGGCAGCGACCTGGCCGGTATGCGCTCTACCGCCGTAGAGCAGGGTGATCACTGGGTGCTGAACGGTTCCAAGACCTACATCTCCAATGGTATCAACGCCGATGTCGTGATTGTTGCGGCAAAGACTGACCCCGAAAACAACCCCCATCATATGACCCTGTTTCTGGTTGAACGGGGCATGGAGGGCTTTGAGCGCGGGCGCAACCTGAAAAAGATGGGCCTCAAGGCCCAGGATACCGCCGAGCTGTTCTTCAACGATGTCAAGGTGCCGAAGGCCAATGTCCTGGGCGAGCCTGGCAAGGGGTTCATCTACCTGATGGAGGGGCTGGCGGAAGAGCGCTTGATCGGGGCCTGCGGCTACCTGTCGGCGGCGCAGCTCTCCTGGGATCTGACCGCAGAGTTCGTGCGCGAGCGGAAGGCCTTTGGCAAACCGCTGGCGGCGTTCCAGAATACCCAGTTCAAGCTGGCGGAAATGCGTACCCAGCTCGATATTGCACAGATTTTTGTCGACCAGTGCGTGCGCGCGTTTAATAATGGCGCGCTGACGGCTGTGGACGCCGCCAAGGCCAAGCTGGTCACCAGTGAGTTACAGATTGCCGCTGCGGACCTCGGTGTCCAACTGCACGGCGGTGCCGGGTATATGGATGAATACCCGATCAGTCGCCAGTGCACAGACGCCAAGATCGCGACGATTTACGCGGGCAGCTCCGAGGTGATGAAGATCATCATCAGCCGTGATTGTCTTTCGGACAACTATACGCCGTTCAACACGCGGAATTTCTGATCACAGCAACACTGACTTTTTCAAGCAGGAGAACATCATGGATTTGAAAGGAAAAGTAGCCATTGTTACCGGGGGGGCTTCCGGCCTGGGCCGTGCCACGGTAGAAGCCTACGTGGCAAAGGGCGTCAAGGTCGCCATTTTCGACCTGAATGAAGCCAACGCGCAGGAGGTGATCAGCAAGCTGGGCGCTGACAACGTTGCCTTCTGGAGTGTCAACGTGGCCGACGAAGACTCTGTGCGCGAGGCGGTGGCGGGCGTCGTCGACACCTTCGGCGCGGTGCACATCTGCAACAATTACGCCGGTATCGGCAGCGCCTGCAAGACCCTGGGCAAGAATGGGCCGTTCCCGCTGGATCAGTTCCTGCCGGTGATCAATGTGAACCTGGTGGGCACCTTCAATGTCGCCCGCTATGCCGCCGAGCAGATGGCGAAAAACGCGCCGGTAAACGGCGACGACGGCCGGGGTGTGATCATCAACACGGCGTCCATCGCGGCGATGGAGGGCCAGGTTGGCCAGCTGGCCTACAGCGCCAGCAAAGGCGGTATTGTCGGTATGACGCTGCCCATGGCGCGTGACCTGGCAAGCTACGGCATCCGCGTGAACACCATCGTACCGGGCCTGATTCACACACCGTTGTTCGAAAGCCTGCCGGAGGCGGCCTACAATTCTCTGGCCAGCAGTGTCTGTTACCCGCGTCGGCTTGGTCGCCCGGAGGAAATTGCGCATCTGTCGGTTTTCATCGCCGAGAACGACTATGTGAATGGCGAATGCATCCGGCTGGATGGCGCCATTCGCATGCAGCCGCGCTAGGAGGGCGTCACCATGGGACCTTTGAACGGATTTACCGTAATCGAACTGGCCGGCATCGGGCCTGCTCCAATGGGGGGCATGATGCTGGCAGACATGGGTGCCGAGGTGATTCGCATTGAGCGTGCCAATGGTGCCGATCTGAAACAGTTGAAAGACGTCAGTGCGCGGGGCAAGAAGTCCGTCGTGCTGAACCTCAAGCATCCTGAAGGCGTCGAGACGCTGTTGCGCATGGTTGAGAATGCGGATGTCCTCATTGATCCCTATCGCCCTGGAGTCTGCGAAAAACTCGGCATCGGGCCTGATGCCTGCATGGCGCGCAATCCCCGCCTGGTGTTTGCACGCATGACTGGCTGGGGCCAGGACGGGCCACTGGCGCGCGCCGCAGGACACGACATCAATTACATCTCTCTCACCGGCGCGCTATTTGCTACTGGGCGACGCAACGAAAAGCCGGTGCCGCCGCTGAATCTGGTCGGCGACATGGGTGGCGGCGGCATGCTGTTGGTAAACGGTGTGCTGGCGGCCTTGCTGGAAGCGGCCAACTCGGGCAAGGGCCAGGTGATTGACGTGGCAATGGTCGACGGTGCGGCGCAGCTGATGTGGATGTTCCATGGCTTTGAGGCCGTTGGTGCCTGGGATGCCTCCCAGCGTGAGGCCAACCTGCTGGATGGCGCAGCCCATTTCTATGACACCTACGAGTGTGCCGATGGTCGCTACATTTCCCTGGGTTCGATTGAGCCGCAGTTTTATGCATTGCTGATGCAACTCGCGGAGCTTCCTGAAGCGGACTTCGCGAACCAGCATGATGTAGCGCGCTGGCCCGAGCTGACGGAAAAGCTGGCGGCGATCATCAAGCAGAAGACACAGGCCGAATGGTGCGAACTCATGGAGGGCACTGACGTGTGCTTTGCGCCGGTACTGTCCTTCACCGAGGCGCCCAGCCACCCGGCCAACGTCGCCCGAAACACCTACATCGAGGTGGACGGCGTCACGCAGCCGGCTCCCGCGCCGCGTTTCAGCCGCACCCCGTCGAGCGTGGCGCACGGGCCGCGTGCCCTGGGCGAGGATACGGCTGCTACACTGGCTGCCATGGGGTTCGCCGAGAGTGAGATTCACGCATTACGCGACGCGGGCACGATTGGCTGAACCTGAGCGCAACGAGGAAAGGAACCATGGCGAATTACGAAACGGTGACAGTAGAACGCTTCGACCAGGTGGCTCTGGTCAGCCTGAACCGGCCGGATAACCTGAATGCGTTCAACGCGGCACTGCGGCGCGACATACTGCTGGCGATCAATGACGTGAATGCGGACCCCGGTATCCGCGTCGCCGTGCTGACCGGCGCCGGGCGGGCGTTCTCGGCGGGCGCAGACCTGGGCGAAGTGACCGGTGCAGATTTCGATGTAGAGCACCAGCTCAACAGCGAATACAAGCCGGTGCTGCTGGCCATCCACGAGGCGCCGATACCCTGGATCAGCGCGGTCAATGGCGCTGCGGCAGGCGTGGGCAGCGCGTTCGCCATGGGCTGCGACCTCACCGTGATGGCCGACAATGCCTACGTGTACCAGGCCTTCGCGGCGATCAGTCTGGTCCCCGATGGCGGTGCCACCTGGCACCTGGCCAGGACGCTGGGGCGCAAACGTGCCTACGAGCTGATTGTCACCGGTGAGAAGCTGCCTGCGCAGCGCTGTCAGGAACTCGGGCTGTGTAACCGGGTGGTTGCTGCGGATGCGCTGGTCGCGGAGTCACTCGCCTGGGCGCAGGAACTCGCTGCCAAGGCGCCACTGGCCCTGCGATATGCCAAGGAATCCCTGAATTTTGCCCTGGAGCAGGATCTGTCGGCGACGATATCCCAGGAGGCCCGACTGCAGAAAATCTGCATTGGCAGTGCTGACGCAAAAGAGGGTGTCGAAGCCTTCATTGGCAAGCGTGCACCTGTCTGGCAGGGCAAGTAGGCGGGGCCCCGTGCCCGCCGTCACCGCATGACGGAAAAGCTGCGCCCTGAGCTACTGGCGCTGCGTGAGCGACTGCAACGCACCCAGGACGATAATCGCGCCGAGGCGCGGACCCGACGGCATGCCGCCGGGTATCGCACCGCCCGTGAAAATCTCTACGACCTGGTCGACGAAGACAGCTTCCAGGAATATGGGCAGCTGGCGGTGGCGGCGCAGCGCACGCGGCGCGACTATCTGGAGCTGCAAAGCAGCACCGCTGGCGATGGCATTATCACCGGTACCGCAACCATCAACGCAGATCAGGTCGGGGTGCAGGCAGCTCGCGCTGCGGTGGTGATCAACGACTACGCGGTCCTGGCAGGTACCCAGGGTTTCTTTCATCATCGCAAGCTGGACCGCCTGTGTGAGCTTGCGGAGCAGCACCGCCTGCCGGTGGTCATGTTTACCGAGGGAGGGGGTGGCCGTCCCGGTGACACCGATGTGCTGACACACATTGCCGGGCTACATGTGGAGTCCTTTGCAACCTGGGCTCGACTGGCCGGCCGGGTGCCGCGTATTGCAGTCAACAACGGTTATTGCTTTGCCGGTAACGCGGCGCTTTTTGGCTGTGCCGACTTCACCATCGCCACGCGGGCTTCGTGGATAGGCATGGCCGGTCCGGCCATGATCGAGGGCGGTGGGCTGGGCAAGGTCGCCGCCACCGACATCGGCCCGCTGGAAGAGCAGTTAAAAAACGGCGTCGTGGATATTCCCGCCGAGAACGAAGCGCATGCCACTGCCCTGGCCAGGCAGCTGCTGGGGTATTTCCAGGGGCCAGTGCGCGAGTGGTCCTGCGTCGACCAGAGCGCGTTGCGCGCTGCCGTGCCGGAAGACCGGCGCTGGGCCTACCCGGTGCGCAAGGTCATCGAGACGCTGGCGGACAGTGGGTCGTTCCTCGAATTGCGTCGCGTCTACGGGCGCAGCATCATCACTGGATTCATCCGGCTCGAGGGTCTGCCGGTCGCGCTGATTGCCAACGACTGTCAGCAGCTGGGTGGGGCGGTGGATGCCGAATCGGCGGAAAAAGCGGCTCGTTTTCTGGGCGTGTGCGATGCCTTTGGCCTGCCGGTATTGTCGCTGACGGATACCCCGGGGTTCATGGTGGGGCCGGCAAGCGAACGGCAGGCAGCGGTGCGCCGCATGTCCTCGCTGTTTACCACCGGGGCCCGTTTGCAGGTGCCGGTGGTGGCGGTTTTCCTGCGCAAGGGCTACGGGCTGGGTGCCATGGCCATGACCGGGGGCAGCTTCCTTGCGCCGGTCTACGCCGCTGCGTGGCCCACGGGGGAGTTCGGTGGCATGGGACTCGAAGGCGCAGTGCGCCTGGGCTACCGGAAGGAACTGGAGGCGGTGGAAGATCCCGCTGAGCGCGAGCAGCTGTTCGAGCAACTGCTGGCGAAAATGTACGAGGCCGGCAAAGCCACGGAGGCCGCATCCTTTCTGGAGATTGACGCGGTTATTGACCCGGCGGATACCCGGGCCGAAGTGTTGCGTGCCCTGCGGGCTGCGGGCATCTGTTCGCAGCCTGCCGCCCCAGGGCCAGCGGCGCCATAAACCCTGTTTTCACACAAGTTGGAGAAATACCATGCAGAACCTGTTTAACGTCAGTGGGAAAGTGGCCGTAGTAACCGGCGGTTCGCGCGGTATTGGGGCGATGATTGCCGAGGGTTTCGTGGCCAACGGTGTTAAAACCTACATCACAGCGCGCAAGGTCGAGGAGCTTGAAGCCACCGCGGAGCGTCTTTCCGCGTACGGGGAGTGTATTGCGATCTCCTCGGACCTCTCCACCCTGTCGGGGATTACCGCGTTTGCTGCGGCGCTGCATGAGCGTGAGTCTGCACTACACATTCTGGTCAATAACGCCGGGGCAACCTGGGGCGCAGCTATCGACGAATTTCCGGAGAGTGGTTGGGACAAGGTGATGGACCTGAACGTCAAATCAATCTTCTTCCTCACCCAGCAGATGCTGCCATTGCTGCGCGCCGCGCGCCGCGAAGACGACCCGGCCCGCGTGATCAATATTGGCTCGGTGAACGGTATTACCAATGCCCACGGCAATAACTACGGCTACAGTGCAAGCAAGGCGGCGGTACACCAGCTGACCCGGCAACTGGGTGCTGACCTGGCCAAGGAGGGCGTCAACGTCAATGCCATTGCCCCCGGGCTCTTCCCGAGCAAGATGACGTCGCATCTGCTACCGCATGAGGCGGAACTGGTGAAGAGCTTTCCAATCAGCCGTATGGGGTCCCCTGAGGATGCGGCGGGCACTGCGATCTACCTCAGTTCACGCGCCGCTGCCTGGGTGACCGGCCACGTACTGGTGCTGGATGGTGGCCTGGTTGCCGAAGCCTGAGGTGCCCGCCGCCGGTCCGCAGCGCGTTCCGGCGGCAGGATCTGGAGCCTGGGCTCACTCCGTCGTCGTGTTCGCGTAGAGCGTCACCCACTCGGTCAGCAGGCGTACGCCATAGCCGGTCGCGCCGGTCAGCGGCGGTTTGCTGGTGGTTTCATAACGGCCGTTTCCGGCCATGTCGACATGCACCCAGGGTGTATCGCCGGCAAATTGCTGCAGGAAAACAGCGCCCGCCTGCGCGCCAGGGGCGCCCGTGTTGCGGATGTCAGCTACCGTGCTGTCAATGATTTCCTCATAGGGGCCCAGGGGCAGGCGCCACACCCGCTCCCGGGTCAGCTCTCCAGCCTGGGTCACACTGTCGACCAGTGCATCGTCGGCACTGAACACGGCGGCATAGTCGCGGCCCAGGGCGCGCACCTTGGAGCCGGTCAGGGTGGCGATGTCGGCAATGACTCGTGGTTTGAATTTCTCCCGTGCGTACCAGATGCCATCCGCGAGTACGAGACGCCCCTCGGCGTCGGTGTTGGCGATTTCGATGGTGATACCGCTCGCCGATTTCACGATGTCTCCTGGCAACTGTGCTGTGCCCGAGATGGCGTTCTGTGACAGCGGCATAACGCCGACCACGTTAACCGGTGCGCGTTGGCGCGCCAGTGCCTCCAGCGTGCCCGCCACTGCCGCGGCACCGGCCTTGTCACCGGTCATGGCAAGCAGGGATTCGGCATCCAGCTTCAGGTTGTAGCCGCCGCTGTCGAAGGTGATGCCCTTGCCGACCAGCGCGATCGGTGCGTCCTTGCTGCCGCGCCACTGCGCGATCAGCAGGTGCGAGCCGTGCTGGCTGCCGCGGCTGACGCCGTACAGTGCCGCCATGCCCTCCTGAAGAACCTGCTTGGGTGTCAGCACGGTGATTTTTATCCCGAGGGGCTCCAGACGCTGCCTGACATGGTCTGCGAAGGCGGCGGGGTAGCCGTCACTGCCCGGGAGGTTGGTCAGTTCCCGGGCGGTAAACACGCCCTCCGCGAGGGCACGCAGCTGTGTATAGCGCGCCTCGGTCGTCTTCGGGTCGGAGACCAGCCAATGATAGGTTTGTGCCGGACGCGGCTCCGGGGCAGACTTGTAGCGGTCAAAGCGGTAGTTCGCCAGGTCAGCGCCGTGTGCCACGGCTGCGACCAGGGCGCTGTGACTGGCATTCTGCGGCAACAGTCCGGTGTTGACCGCGACAATGCGCGAAGGTCGCGTCGCCAGATGCAGTGCCAGGGCCGCGCCCACAGACTCTGCATCTGCCCGTTGCAGCGTCGCGCCGTCGCCCATCCCCAGCGCGACCAGTCGTTTCGCATGCATTCCCGCGGGAGCAAGCACTTCGAACTGTTCGCCGAGGGCACCGGTAAACGCCTGGGCATCTATCGCCCGCTGAAACTGGGCCACCGTCTCTGCCGGCCATGCAGCGGGTGCAGCGGGAGTGCCGTCTGCAAACAGTGGCACCAGCACCACCACTGTATCTGCCTCGGCAGGTGATGTCTCGCTGAACAGGTTCTGTGTTTCCAGGTAGTCGGCTTGTGTAAGGCTGGTGGCGAGCAGCAGACCGACGGCTGCGCAGTAGCGAAGCATAGTCTTCATGGTGGGAGAGTTCTCCTTGGTTTCAGGTGGTGATGATCAGGCGCAACGCCTGCAGTTGCAGGCTGGCATGGGCGATGTGCAGTGCGGACTCGTCAATCCGGTAAGCGAGATGGTCCAGCTCCTCCTGTCGTATGGACGGGTTCACCGCACGCAGGGCCTGCAGGCGCTCCAGCTCGGCACCCAGCTCTGCACGCATGTTTTGCTCGGCATCGGCAAGCAGCGGTGCAAGGCGCTCTGTCGCCAGGCGGCTGGCGAGCAGCATCTTGTTGTCCACCTCCTGCTGTACCTGCTTGATGATGGCAAGGGCCGTGCTCTTGTTGACGCGTTCGACCAGGCCGTTGAGCCGCTCGTGCGGCACCAGTGCTGCGAGGTCCTTGCCGCGTGCATCGACCAGCAGGCGCAGGGGCGATAACGACAGAAAGCGCTCCAGCTGCAGATTGCGGGGCGCGACACAATTGACGGTAAATACGCACTCCAGCAGCATGGTGCCCGGGGCGATGCCCTTGAGCTTTATGGTGCCGAGGGCGGCGTTGCCCAGTTCGGTGGAGCGGACCATGTCCATGGCCTCAACCAGCATTGGGTGCTCCCAGGTGAGGAAGGCCATATCCTCGCGTGCGAGGGCCTTGCTCCGCGAGAAGGTGACGGTGGTGCCGTCCTCCTGCAGGTGCGGGAAGTGGCCTGTCAGCATATGGTCCGTTGGGCGCAGCACCAGTGTGTGGTCTGAGTGATGCTCATGTTCCACACCATAGGCCTCACACAGAAGTTCGAGGTAGTGTTGCAGCTCGTCGCCGGCCTCCTGACTGCTGATTTCCGCAATCAATTCCCCAGCCACTTCGGCCTTGCAGGAGTTGCGCTCAAGCAGCCGGTCGCGTCCCTCCCGCAGCTCCCGTCGTGTATCCCGGGTGAAGGCCGCGGTATCGGCGATCAGCGTTTCCAGGCTGTCGTCCGGTTTCTGCAACAGCGGCAGCAGGCGCGATGCGAAGCGGTCGAAAATCATGGTGCCCGCGGAGCAGCTCTCCTGGAACAGGTTCAGGCCCCGGTCGTACCACTCCAGCAGCACCTCCTGTGCGCTGTCAGCCAGATACGGCACGTGAATCTGTACATCCTGGGCCTGGCCGATGCGGTCGAGACGGCCGATACGCTGTTCCAGCAGGTCAGGATTGAGCGGTAGGTCGAACAGGATCAGGTGGTGGGCAAACTGGAAGTTGCGCCCCTCGCTGCCAATTTCGGAACAGACCAAGGTCTGTGCCCCGGCAGATTCGTCGGCGAAGTAGGCTGCGGCCCGGTCCCGCTCGATGATGGACAGGCCCTCGTAGAACGCCGCGGAGCGGATGCCCGCGCGCAGGTGCAGATAATGCTCCAGCGTCACGGCTGTTTGGGCCCGGGCGCAAATCACCAGCACTTTTGCCGGGCGCAGGGCTTTCAGGGTTTGCTCCAGCCAGGCCACGCGGGGGTCGAACCCCAGCCAGCTGTCATCGTGGTAGGGGGCTTCGGGGTGCAGTGCCTCGGCAAGGTCGCTGTTGGCATGACGGTACGGGTCGGGTTGCTGCAGTGGGTAGCGGTGCAGCACGCGTTGGGGAAAGCCGCTGATGGCAGCGCGTGTGTTGCGGAACATCACCCGCCCGGTGCCGTGACGATCGAGAATCTGTGCGATCAGGGTGTCGGTGGGTGCATCCGGGTCCAGCCCTGCGGGCAGGTCAGCCGGCCGCTCGCCGCGTTCCAGGCTCAGGGTGAGGTCGCTCCAGCGGCGGTACTGCTGCTCTTCCTCGCGGAAGGCCTCGAGCGAGTGAAAGCGCTCCGGATCCAGCAGTTGCAGGCGCGCGAAATGGCTCTCCAGACCGACCTGCTCAGGGGTGGCGGTGAGCAGAAGAAGCCCCGGATTCTGGCGTGCCAGTGCGGCCACGAAACGGTAGTCCTCACCGGGTTGCTCCGGGGACCAGTGCAGGTGATGCGCCTCGTCCACGACCACCAGGTCCCAGTCCGCCTGCAACGCCTGCAGTTGTCGCGCTTGCGAGTCCCGGAACAGGTCGAGGCTGCACAGCACGAGCTGCTCCGCCTCGAAGGGATTCTCGCCATCGACTTCCGCGAGCGGGTCTTCGTCCAGCAGTTCGAGTGGATCCGAGGTGTCCAGGCGCTGGGCATCGAACAGTGAAAAGTGCAGGTTGAAGCGGCGCAGCATCTCTACCAGCCACTGGTGCAGCAGCGTTTGTGGCACCAGCACCAGCACCCGCGAAGCTCTGCCCGTAAGCAGCTGCTGGTGCAGGATCATGCCGGCTTCAATCGTTTTGCCCAGGCCGACTTCATCGGCCAGCAGGACCCGCGGCGAGTAGCGCTGCCCCACTTCGTTCGCGATATACACCTGGTGCGGCAGCAGGCTCGTGCGAGAGCCCATCAGCCCCCGTGCACGGGAGCGCTGTAGCCGGTCTATATGCGAGAGGGTGGCAACCCGCAGGGCAAAGTCACTGGTTTTATCGAAGTGGCCGTTCAACAGGCGCTGCTGCGGTGTTGTAATCTGTACGAAAGGGTCCAGCTCCAGCTCGGAAACCGTCACGCTTGCATCGTGGTGATCGGTACCGGTGTAGAGCAGCAGTCCAGCGCTCTCGGTGACTGCCGTCACTGCCAGCTCGCTGCCGTGCACAGTCGAAATGTGGTCGCCCACCTTGAAGCGCAACCGGGTCAGCGGTGCGCTGTCAGCGGCGTAGGTGCGTTCTTCACCCACCGCCGGAAAGCTCAGTGTAACGCGTCGCGGCTCGACCTCGACGATGATCCCCAAACCCAGCTGCGCATCGGCATGGCTGACCCAGCGTTGACCTACGATGTATTCCATGGTGTCCCGTTTGCTGCCGGGCCCCAGGTTACGGCCCGCAAAAGACGCCTAGTCTACCATTGACGGGCAGCCGGGTTGAGGCTTGCGGCGCTTCTGCGCCGAAATTGCCGTGTTTATGCCCGCTCTTCGGGGAAAAACAGCGCCAGACTGTTGCGATAGGCGGCCTGGAGCAGGGTCTCGACGGGCACATCCAGCACGCTGGCCACGCGTTCAGCGATGAAGGGCAGGTAGAACGGGGCGTTGGGCCTGCCCCGGTAAGGCACCGGGGTCAGGTAGGGTGCGTCGGTTTCCAGCACCAGTTGCTCCAGCGGCGTTGCGGCGACCACGGCGCGCACGTTGTCGGCACTGTTGAAGGTGGTGATCCCGTTAAATCCCAGCATGAAACCGGCCTCCAGGCAGAACTCGGCCAGTGGCAGACCCGAGGTAAAACTGTGGATCACGCCTTTGCGCCGCAGCTGCGGTGCGTACTCAGCGAGAATGTCACGAGTATCCTCATCGGCGTCACGGGTATGTATAACGACCGGCAGGTTCAGGTCCGCGGCCAGTGCCAGCTGCGCGGCAAACACCTGTCGCTGCACGCTCCGGTCGGCGTGGTCGTAGTAATAATCCAGGCCGATTTCCCCAATCGCCACGATTCTGGCGTCCTGTGCCTGCTCGCGAATCCTGGCTGCTACGTTGGCATTGAAGCCCTCGGCTTCGTGCGGATGAATACCCTGGGTGCCCCAGATATCGGGGGCCGTGCGGGTTAACGCGAGCACGCGGTCGAGGTTGGCGGCGGACACGGCAATGGTCACGATGCGCTCAACGCCGACACTGCGAGCGCGCAGCAGGGTGTCCTGCAGTGCCTCCGGTTCCAGGTAGTCGAGATGGCAGTGGGTCTCGATCAGCGGCGTGGCGAATAGCGGTATGTCGCGGCGTTTGCTGTTACTCATGCGGCCTCCGAGTGCGGGTTTGCGGCGCCCGTGCGGGCCGCCTGGAGAGTGCGGGACCGCCGCCGCTGCCGTCCGGCGCGCGTGTCTCCAGTTCGGTGATGGTGTCTGTGATCTGTTCCCATAGCCATTGGTGCAGGGGTGACTGATCCGTGCGGCGGTGCGCTACCAGCATGTAATTCAGCGTGTAATCGCTGCCCGGCGGCGTCGGCAGGGCAACGATGCCACTGGTGATATGGGTGTTTTGCAGAACATAGGCCGGGCCGGGCAGGAAATAGTCGGTACTGCGCAGCACTTCCATCGCCGTCATCAGGTGCGAGGTTTCCAGCGATCCCTGCAGGGGGCTGCGCACGCGCATGAACGCATCTGAGCTGCGCGCCAGCTCGGCCTGCTCCAGGTCGGGGATATAGACACGGATCAGCGGAAAGCTGGCCAGCCGGTCCCAGCTGATCTCACCCTGGGTCAGCGGGTGCCCTGCGCGCACCAGAATCGCGGTGGGCGCGCTCACCAGTTGCTGCACCCGATAGTCAGCGGGGTAATGGGATTGGGCGATATGAATTGCAAAATCCAGACTGCCGGTCGCCAGTGCCTCAAGCTGGTGCTCAAGGCGCGTGATCGTGCGTATGGAGAGTCGCGGTGCCAGTCGATGCAGCCGCTGGATGAATTCGGGAAGCAGCGCGATACCCACGTACTCGGAGAGGGCCACGGTGATTTCGCCCGTGTAGGTGTAGGGGTCAAAGCGTGAGCCGGAGACCAGTCGGTTGATATCGTCCAGTACCCCGCCCAGTTCTGCCGCAAGCTCCAGCGCGCGCGGCGTGGGCTGCATGCCGCGCTGGCTGCGCGTGAACAGGGGGTCGCCAAACAGGGTGCGCAGGCGACTCAGGGTTTTGCTCATGGCCGGTTGCGTGATGTGCAGGCGTTCTGCCGCCCGCGATACACTGCGTTCCTCGAGCAGTGCATGCAGGGCCACCAGCAGGTTCAGGTCGGTTTTGTGCAGATTGAGGGTGTCCACCGCTCAATTATGAATCATTTTCATGGCAAACATAAGAAAAATACATTGGATATATATCGAGAGGCTATCTATCCTTTGTCCATCTCATGAGCGTTTGCGTCCTCAGTGACGGAAGCGCCCATCCAGGTCCAGCAAGTGACAGTTTCAAACCCGCCGTCTGGCGGGTTTTTTTTGCCTGCGCGGCGCCGATTGGCGTTTCGTTGCGGGCACTACGGCGACGGCCAGTGCCTGGTAGGCCTCCTCAAGGCAGTCCCGATAGCGTTCCGGGTCTGGCAGCATGGCGCGGTCAGCGAGCACCGAGACGGTGACTTTGCCGCAATAGCTGAACACCATGTGAAAGATGCCCATACCGGGTGTAAGTACCCCCAGCCCGTAGTAGTCCATCAGGCGCGCTCCCGCACAGTACAGCGGCTGGTCTGGCCCGGCGACGTTGGAGACGACGGTCGACACGTTAAGCGGCAGGTAGCTGGAGAGATGATTGCGCGCCCAGAAATTCGCTACCGGGCGGGTCAGGGCCGGGGTGAACACCCCAGCCAGTTTCAGCATGTCGACCAGCGGGCTGACGCTGCCGGCTTTCTGTGCATCCAAGGAGCTGTGGTGAATGGCCTGTAACTGGGCTGCGGGGTCGGCGATGTCGGTGTGCAGGCATGTGAAGACCGAACCGACCTGGTTATGATCTTCGCTCGACGCCCGACGGGCGCGCATGTTGATGGGAATCGCGGCGGATAGCGCGGCGTCGGGGGCTTCTCCACACTGCTCGAGATAGCGTTGCAGTGCACCGCCGACCACGGCCAGCGCAACATCGTTGAGCTTGACTCCGGCTGCATCCTTGATCGCCTTGAAGTCCTGCAGCTTGAATTCAGCGGCGGTGAATACCCGGTGCGGACTCACCGGTGCGTTAAAGCGGGTCTTGGGGGCCTGCATGTCCAGGCCGGGATAATCGCCCTTGACCACCCCTGCCGCATAGCGCGCCAGCTTCAACGAGTTGCTCGCGGCGCCACTGACCACGCCGGCGACATTCTTGATACCGTTGACGGTAGCGCGGGACAGCAACTCCGCCATGCCGGGTGTGATGTCCACCAGGCGTGGCAGCGGCTCGGGGCTGGCGGCATGGTCCGGGGATGGCACCAGGTCGTGTATCAGCGCGGCGATGCTGTTGCCGCCCATGCCGTCAACCAGCGAGTGATGGATCTTGATCATGACCGCGAAGCTGCCCCTCGGGAGTCCGGGAATGCGATCCAGCCCCTCGATGATGTACGCTTCCCACAGCGGCTTGGACATGTCCAGCGGACGGGAGTGCAGGCGGGCAACCTGGATGCAGAGCTGGCGCCAGTCTCCCGGGCTGGGCAGGGCGATATGCCGCAGGTGGAACTCCACGTCGAAGCGCTCGTCCTTGACCCAGTAGGGACGATCCAGGCCACCGGGTACCTGCACCAGCCGGGTACGAAACAGCGGCTGGTTGTCCAGCCGTCGCTCAAATGTGGCAATGACCTGCTTGAAGCGAACCTTGCCACCCGGCGCTGTCGAAGGGTCGTAGATACCCAGGCTGGCAATGTGCTGCGGCGTGTTGCCCCGTTCAAGGTTGATGAAGGCCGCGTCCAGAATACCTAGCTGTTTCATCGTGGGCTCCGGTTTGCCGGCTGATGACGGATGGAAGATGTGTCTGCGTGGAAGCCGTTATATCATCATTGGTTCGGATGCTCTAGCGAGCGCCGTATGACGTACGTGGCAGCGAGGTAGGCGATGAGGCAGGAGGAGTCTGCAGTGGGCCGGGAGTGGTTGGCCATGCTTTGTGTCGTGCTGCTGGGGGCAGCGCCGTTCGCTGTGGTCAATGCCGCTCCCGGCGCAAGCTATGGCCATGATTTCATCCGCGCCGGCAAGGCATGGCCCGATGAGGCACCGGTTGCGCGCCGTGTGGATGTTGACCCGACCACCCGCCCGGAGTCGGCCGCATTGCAGCGTCAGCGGCTCGATGAACTGGAGATGCAGCAGGGGCCTTATGCCCCCGGCCTGACTGAGCCACTCGCCGATCTGGGACGCAGCCTGTCCCGGTCCGGGGATATCGTCGGCGCGGCGCGCGCCTACAACCGCGCCCTGCACGTGCTGCGCGTGAATGAGGGCCTCTACAGTGACAACCAGTTGCCGCTGATTCGCGAGCTGTTTTCGGTGCATCGCAGCCTGGGCGACTGGCGCGCGCTGGATGCGCGCTACGACTATTACTTCCGCTTGCTGGGCGGCGCGGGCCGGCAGCCCGACGCGCGCGCTGCGGCTGAGTACTTTCGCTGGCAGCGCGAGGCACTGCGGCGCGGGCTGGATGCCAGCGACCACCGGCGTCTGGTGCAACTCTATGAGAGCAACGAACAGCTGTTGACCGCTGCCCGCGACACACTGCCCGCGGAGCAGCGCTGGCCACTGGTCGACAGTCAGTTGCGCAATCTGTACATGATACAGGCCCAGGCCCGTCCTGACGCTTTTTCTTCGCGCAGTGACAGCGCGCTGGGCTTCGGCTTTCGTCAGGAGCCGGTGCAGGAGCTGGATGTCTACGAGCAGCGGCTGGTCACCCTACAGCGTCTTGCGGAGGGCCGTGGCACGGAACTGCTGGTTGAGTTCATTGCAGCACAGGATGTGCGCGACGAGGCGCTGCGTGCCCGCGCCTGGCTCGCACTCGCTGACTGGCGTCATTGGAACGGTGCACAGGGCGATGCACTGCAGGATTACCGCGCGGTAGCAGCGCACCTGCAGGCGACCGGTCAGCGGACCTTGCTCGATGAGTGGTTCGGCAGCCCGGTGGAATTGCCGGATAATGGCGCGTTTCTCCGCGACCCGGGCGAGGGCGGCGTGCTGGTCAGCGCCCGTTTCAGCATCAACGAGCGGGGCGTGGCACGGGATGTCGAAACCGAAGCCTACGACGAGGGCGACAAGGGCTTCGCCATGCGGCTCTACCGCGGCCTGCTGAGAACCCGATTTCGCCCGCGCCTGGAGGACGGTGCGCCGATTGCCAGTACCGGTGTCGAGCGGACCTACCGCTACCTCGACCCGGAAGCCATCAGGCGTTTTCGATCACCATGAGCGCACCGCGCGCTTCAACACTGCCGCGGCAGCGCCAGGGCAGAAGCTCGGCACAGTGCCGATCCACGCAACTCTGCGCCATGTCGAGGAACGTCGAACGCTCAGGGTCGGCAATGACAATGGTCTTCACGCCGGCCTTCACGGCGCGATTGACGAGGTTGGTAACCGGGCGCACCAGTTCATCCCAGAAACACACATCAGCAGCCAGCAACAGGTCATAGCTCGCCAGCTCCCGGGTGCTGATCTGCTCGAAACGTTTCACCTGGTGACGCGTGCTGACCCCGTTCAGGGCGGCAACTGCCTCGAGGTAGGGGAAGACGTCCGGGTCGGCATCCAGCGATGTGACGTCACTGCCCAGCCTGGAAGCGCACCAGATGCCGGCAATGCCCCAGCCGCAGCCGACGTCCAGCACCCGGGCGGCGTGCGCCGGCGGGTGTTTCTGTAGGTAATCCAGCAGCAGGCAGCTCGACTTCCACAGCTTGTTGCCATGAATGCTTGGCAGGTTGCCGCGGCGGCGGACGCGGCGTATCGCCGGATGTGCTGCGGTCGGCATAATCATGCCGCGGAAGCGGCGTTCGGTGCGCGGGCCCCTGCTGTTTGCCGCCACCTCAGTGCGACCGTTCCAGCAGCTCTACATCCTCAGCCTGAGGGCCCTTGTCGCTGGCGGCGGTGTGGAAGGCCACGCGCTCGCCGTCGCGCAGGCTGCGGCGGCCCTCGCCGCGAATTGACCGGAAGTGCACAAACACCTCCCGACCGTCGTCGCAGGTGATGAAGCCGAAACCCTTGGCGCTGTTGAACCATTTGACAGTGCCCTGTTCCCGGTTGCCGGCAGATTGCCGGGCAGCCCGCGCTGGTTTTTCCTGTCTGTCGTTTGCGGCCCGCGGGCCTTGTGTTGCCGACACCGGCCACAGTGCGCCCAGCAGCGCAGAACTGGTGGTGGCCACCGCGAACAACACCAGCAGGGTGGGATCGGGGAAGGGTAGGTCAAGCATGGAGCCCGCCAGCGCGGAGAGCGCCAGTGCAATGAGCAGTGTGATGATCAATTGGGACATTAAGCGCATGGTGTTCCTCGTCAGTTAATGGGTTGACGCCTGTGATGGAGAGCCAGGCGCAATTGAGCAGCCCTGCGGCGGCTGTCGCCGCGGGCAGTCAGTGTGAGACAGGTTAAACCTAAAGCATGGCGTGGGGCCGTGAGCGACCGCCTTTGCAATTCAGAGCTTCTGTACGTCCTCCGCCTGCAGGCCCTTGGGGCCCTCAACCAGGCTGAACTCTACAGTCTGACCCTCATTGAGAGTGCGGTACCCCTCGCCCTGAATCGAGCGGAAGTGCACGAACACGTCCTCGCTGCCTTCCTCGCGGGTTATAAAGCCGAACCCCTTGGCGTTGTTAAACCACTTCACCGTGCCACTTACACGTTCATTCATACCCCTTTCCTCGGTATTTCCTGCCACTTTTTATTATTCCCGGCGCATGTCTGCGACGGGTTCTGAATGCTTGCACCGAGTGTGTGCGTTACAGCTGCGCGATATAATCCGCCTGCCCGCGCAGCTTGTGCAGCGCCTGATCCAGCGCCGCCAGTTTTTCCCGTTCCTTGTCGACCACATCCTGCGGCGCCCGATCAACAAAGTTGCTGTTGCCCAGTTTGCCCTGCAGACGGCCGCGCTCCTTCTCCAGTTTCTCCACCTCACGGCCCAGCCTGGCCAGCTCGGCATCGCGGTCAATAAGCCCGGCAAGCGGTACCAGCAGTTCCAGCTCTCCCACCAGTCCCGTGGCGGCAACCGGTGCCTGGGCATCGGTATCCAGCCATTCAATGCTGTCCAGCCGGGCGAGCTTCTTCAGGAAACCGGCGTTGTTCCGCAGCCGCTCGCGATCCAGATCGCTCCCGTTGCGACACATCAGGTCCAGACCCCGGCCCGGCGGCACGTTCATTTCTCCACGGATGTTCCGAATGCCGACAATCACCGCTTTGAGCCATTCTATCTCCGCATTCGCGGCACTGTCCACGGCGCCGGCATCGCTCTCCGGCCAGGGCTGCAGCATGATACTGGGACCGGTAATGCCTGCCAGTGGCGCGGCACGTTGCCATATCTCTTCGGTGATAAACGGCATGATGGGGTGCAGCAATCGTAGCCAGGTTTCCAGCACGGTGATCAGGGTGTGGCGCGTTCCGCGCAGCTGCTCGGGCGCCGCCTGCTCGTCCCAGAGCACCGGTTTCGACAGTTCCAGATACCAGTCGCAGTACTCGTTCCAGATGAACTCGTAGAGTGCCTGGCTTGCGAGATCGAAGCGGTACTGGTTGATTGCATTCGCTACCGCATCCGCCGTCTCCTGCAGGCGTGAGAGAATCCAGCGGTCTGCGAGGCTGAGTTGCAGAGGCAGGCTCGCGTCAGTGCCGCAGTCCTGCTGCTCGCAGTTCATCAGCACATAGCGCGCCGCGTTCCAGATCTTGTTGCAGAAGTTGCGATAGCCCTCAATGCGGCCTATGTCGAACTTGATGTCCCGGCCGGTGGAGGCCAGCGAGCAGAAGGTGAAGCGCAGCGCATCAGTGCCGTAGGCGGCCAGACCCTCGGGGAACTCGGCGCGTGTCTGCTGCTCGATCTTTTTCGCCAGCTGCGGTTGCATCATGCCCTGGGTGCGCTTGGCCACCAGCGGCTCGAGTGCTATGCCATCGATGAGGTCAATCGGGTCCAGCACGTTGCCCTTGGACTTGGACATTTTCTGGCCCTGGGAGTCGCGCACCAGGCCGTGTACATACACGGTCCTGAAGGGCACCTGGGGCCTGCCATCCGTGTGTTTGAGAAAATGCAGGGTGAGCATGATCATCCGCGCCACCCAGAAAAAGATGATATCGAATCCGGTCACCAGCACATTGGTGGGGTGGAAGGTGCGCAGTTCCTCGGTATCGTCCGGCCAGCCCAGCGTGGAGAAGGTCCACAGCGCCGAGCTGAACCAGGTGTCCAGCACGTCCTCGTCCTGCAGTAGTTCGGTGCCTGCGTCCAGGGCGTATTTTTCCCGGACTTCGGCTTCATTGCGTCCAACGTAGACCTTGCCGTGTGTGTCGTACCAGGCCGGAATGCGGTGCCCCCACCAGAGCTGCCGGCTGATACACCAGTCCTGGATGTCGCGCATCCAGGCGAAATACATGTTCTCGTATTGTTTCGGCACAAACTGGATACGGCCGTCTTCAACAGCGGCGATGGCGGGCTTCGCCAGGTCTGCCACCTTGACGTACCACTGGTCGGTAAGCCACGGCTCCACCACGGCACCGGAGCGGTCACCGCGAGGTACCTTGAGGGTATGAGGCTCGATTTTCTCGAGCAGTCCCAGTGCGTCGAATTCGGCGACGATGGCCTTTCGCGCCTCGAAACGCTCCATGCCAGCGTACGCTGCGGGTGCCTGCTCCCCGTGTTGGGCGGCGTAGCCCTCAAAGGTGAGTACGGTGAATTCGCCGAGAACGTGCGCGTTGCGGTCGAAAATATTGATCAGCGGCAGGTTGTGGCGTTTGCCCACTTCATAGTCGTTGAAGTCGTGTGCGGGCGTGATTTTGACGCACCCGGAACCGAATGCCGGATCCACATAGTCGTCGGCAATAATCGGCACCAGGCGGCCGGTCACGGGCAGGCGTACTTGTTTACCGATCAGGTGCTGGTAGCGAGGGTCCTCCGGATGCACGGCAACCGCGCTGTCGCCGAGCATGGTTTCAGGTCGTGTGGTGGCGACGACCAGATGCCCTGCCTCGCCCTCCAGGGGATAGCGGAAATGCCAGAGCGAACCCTGTTCTTCTTCATTCAGCACCTCCAGGTCGGAGATGGCCGTGTTGAAAACCGGATCCCAGTTCACCAGGCGCTTGCCCCGGTAGATGAGGCCCTGGTCATACAGCTGTACAAAGACTTCACCGACCGCTGCGGAAAGGCCCGGATCCATCGTGAACCGTTCGCGGCTCCAGTCAACCGAGGAGCCGAGGCGGCGGATCTGGCGGGTAATGTTGCCGCCGGATTCCCCCTTCCACTCCCAGACTTTGCTCAGGAAGGCTTCACGGCCCAGATCGTGGCGCGAGACGCCGTTCGCTGCCAGCTGCCGCTCCACGACCATTTGCGTTGCGATACCTGCGTGGTCGGTGCCCACCTGCCACAGTGTATTGTCGCCGCACATGCGGTGGTAGCGGACGAGACAGTCCATGATGGCGTTGTTGAAGCCGTGACCCATGTGCAGGCTGCCGGTGACATTCGGCGGTGGGATCATGATGCTGTAGCTGCGGTCGCCGCCACTGGGCTTGAAATACCCCTGTTGCTCCCAGTGGTCGTACCAACGGGATTCTATTGCGGCAGGTTGGAAGGTCTTGTCCATCGCGTCAGCTGTCCGGGTGCGAAAAGCGCGGGATTATACGCCGCTGAGGTCGTGCTTTTCCAATTGGTAACCTCGGGCTTTGTAAAAGCGCCAGGATTCCCGCAGTGCCGCGAGACTGGCTTCGTCCTGGGTCACCACCTCGGCGACCCGGTGGAAACGGGCGAAAAATGCCGGCACCTGTAGCTGCAGGTTGATCAACAGGTCATCGTGCCCGGCAGGCTCTTCGCCCCAGCCGATCGCCACGAGGTCGGAGCCGGGGTCTCCGGCCAGTCCATGTGGCAGGAAACTGCCCGGGCGAAAGGCCCAGAGCAGGGTGTCCAGCGCGCGCGCCTGATCCTGGTCCCGGGCGTGAATATAGATGCGGTGTCCGCGCTGAAACGCCTTGTCGGCGAGGCGGGCGGCGACCTGCAGGCGACGTGCCTCGCCAGCCTGCTGGATCACGTAGAACCCGACCCGGGTCATGTCAGCCTGCGGCCCGGTCCTGCAGATAGCGGGTGAGCATCGCGACAGGACGCCCGGTAGCACCCTTGGGCGCGCTGTTCCAGGCGGAGCCAGCGATGTCCAGGTGCGCCCAGGGGTAACCCTCGGCAAACGCAGCGAGGAAGCAGGCAGCGGTTATCGAACCGCCCTCGGGTCCGCCGATGTTGGCGAGGTCCGCGAAGTTGCTGTTGAGTTGCTTGCGGTAGTCCTCCCACAGTGGCATGCGCCAGCCGCGGTCGTGGGTGACGGTCCCCGCTTGCAGCAGCTGCTCGGCCAACGCGTCGTTGTTGGCATAGACAGCCGAGGCGTGCGAGCCCAGCGCGACGACGCAGGCGCCGGTCAGTGTCGCGATGTCGATGACGGCGGCGGGCTTGAGACGGCGGGCAAAGGTGAGCGCGTCGCACAGGACCAGGCGGCCTTCGGCATCGGTATTGAGAATCTCGATGGTAGTGCCCGACATGCTCTTGACCACATCACCGGGTTTGGTGGCCCGGCCGCTGGGCATATTTTCCGCAGCGGCGATAATGCCGGTGACGTTCAGCGGCAGTGCCATATCGATCACCGCCTGCAGGGTGCCGAGCACACTTGCCGCCCCGCACATGTCGTACTTCATCTCATCCATCTTTGCCCCGGGTTTGATGGAAATGCCGCCTGAGTCGAAAGTGATTCCCTTACCCACCAGAACCTGGGGTGCGCTGCCCGACTTGCCGCCACGATACTCGATGACAATCAGCTTGGCGGGCTCGTCGCTGCCGGCCGACACCGAGAGCAATGAGCCCATGCCCAGCTCGCGCATTTTCTTCTCCTCCAGCACCTGGGTGCGCACTTTGCTGTTGCCGCGGGACAGCTTGCGCGCCTCGCTGGCCAGATAGGTGGGCGTACAGATGTTGCCCGGAAGGTTGCCCAGTTCACGGGTATAGTTGATTCCCCTGCCCAGTGCGGCGCCCTGGTCCAGCGCTGCCTGCGCCTGCTGGCTGGACAGGCCCTTGCCGGGATTGACCGCCAGTTTCTTCAGTGCAAGGGGATCCTTGGGTTTGGAGAGGGTGCGCGTGTAGCGGTAACTGCCAACGGTGACAGTGCGCGCGACCAGTTCCAGCAGCCAGGCGCCCTCCACATCATCGTTCAGCAAATCGGCAGCGTGCAGTAGCGCCTCGGTTGTGCTGCAGGCGTTCAGTGCGGTGCTCAGCCCCTGCACGGTTTCACGCGCGACGGCCGGGTTGAACTTTGCGCGCTCGCCGCAGCCCAGCAGCATCACGCGGTCGGCATTGCCGATTCCGGGCAACAGCTGGGTCTCCCCCGGCTTGCCTTTGAAGTCCCCGAGTTTGAGTGCGGCGCGCAGCGTGCCGGCGCTGTCCAGGGCCTCCGCGGTGGCGGACAGCTCATTGCCGAACACCGCGACAATGGCGCAGCGGGTTTTGCTCTTGGCCGGGTCCGCGCTGGCGCGGGCGGTGTTAAAGGTGAGTGTGCTCATTATCGGTGCCTGCTAGTTTTCGTGGGCGGGGAAAAGAGCGCTAGTGTATGATGTACAGCGAAGAAACTGAACCTTTGGCGGTGGCCCCGATCAGGTGCCTGCCACGTTGCAATCTGGGCCTGCATGAAAATCCTGGCGTATCTGACCCGCGACGTCCTGCAACACACCGTTGCGGTGAGTTTTACATTGCTGGTAATCATTTTCAGTGGACGCTTCGTCAAGTACCTTGCCGAGGCCGCGGTGGGCAACCTCGCCGGCGATATTCTGCTGCCGGTCATGTTCTTTCGCCTGCCTGGCTTCCTTGAACTCATTCTCCCGCTGGGTCTCTTTCTCGGCATATTGATGGCCTATGGCAGGCTGTATGTGGAAAGCGAAATGGTCGTGCTTTCGGCCTGTGGCGTCAGCCCCACCCGGCTGGCCGGCTACACGCTGGTGTCGGCCCTGCTGGTGATGACCCTGGTAGCCCTGCTCAGCCTGTTGGTGACGCCGCTGGGAGCGGCGCGCTCGTCGGCGCTGCTGGATGACCCGGAAACCTCACAGGGCCTGCAAACTCTCGCTGCGGGTCGCTTCCAGAACCGTAAATCAAGCGGCGTGGTCAGCTATGCCGAGCGCATCGACCCGGACAGTGGTGTGATGCACGCTGTCTTCCTGTCGCAGCAGTCCGCGGTACCGGGTGGGGGCACCCGGTTGACGATCACCGTGGCCTCCGAGGGCGAAATTGTCCTCGATGCCGAGACCGGCGCGCGTTACCTGGAATTACGCGACGGTTACCGCTATAGCGGGCAGCCAGGCGAGCTTGACTATGAGGTCGTGGAGTTCAAGCGCTTCGGCGAGCGCATTCCCGAACCGGAAGGCGGTATTCGCAGTGTACCGCGGGTCGATGCGCGCCCCACCCGGGCGCTGCTCGAATCGCCGGTCGCGGAAGAGCGTGCTGCGTTGCACTGGCGTCTGTCACTGCCGGTTACCGTGCCCATCGTGGCCATTATCGCCCTCGCTCTCAGTCGTACAGACCACCGGCGCGGTCGCTACATCAAGATGGCACCCGCCTTCGCCCTGTACCTCATCTACCTGGTTTTGTTGACCAAAGCGCGCTCGGCCATGGAGGAGGGCGCGGGCCCGCTGGTGTTCTGGGCGGTGCACCTGCTCTACGCTACGCTCGCCCTGGTGCTGCTCTACGGTGACACCCTGCGCCGACGCCTGCGCAGCGGTCGATCCCGGGGAGGCGTCGATGCGCCTGCTTGACTGGTACATCGGGCGGACACTGCTCGCCTCCATTTTTATGGTGCTGCTGGTCATTGTGGGTATCGACGTGGTTTCCGTGTTCATCGATGAATCCGGCAGCCTCAGTGAAACCTACACCTTTCTGGAAATGTCCCGCTATGTCGTATTGACGATCCCCGGTCGCCTCTATGAGTTCATACCCTCCGCAGCACTGATTGGCAGCCTGGTCGGTCTCGGGCAACTGGCAACAGCCAGCGAGCTCACTGTCATGCGTGGTGCAGGTGTATCTATCGCGCGTCTCGTTGTGGTGGTCATGAAGTACGCCCTGTTGGTGGCGTTGGCAGGATTCACACTGGGGGAGGTGGTGGCGCCGCCAGCCGAGCAACTGGCCGAGAGTCGCCGCGCCTTGGCGCAAAGTGCGCCTGGCGGGCTCGCTGGCCGTTACGGCATCTGGAATCGCGAAGGCGATTCCTACCTGTACTTCAATGCGGTAGAGAGTGAAACCGCCCTGCGCGGGGTGGTGCTGGTACAACTGGATGAGCGTCGGCGCATGGTGTCGTCACTTGCCGCGCAGCGTGCCCGCTTCGCCGGTGACCACTGGGTGCTGGAGGACGTGGTGAAAACGGATTTCAGCAGTTGGGCGACGACCCGCGTGCGTGCCGAGACCCTGCGTTGGGACACCGGCATTACACCGCAGTTACTGACCATGGAAGTCGTTTCCCCGGAACGACTGCCTCTGCTTGATCTGCAGCGCTACAGCCACTATCTGCAGCAGCAGGGCCTGGATGCCGACGACTTCGAACTCGCCATGTGGCGCAAGTTGTTGCAGCCTGCCTCCATTGCAGGGTTGGTGCTGGTCGCGATCGCGTTTATTTTCGGCCCGCTGCGCGATGGCACCCTGGGCTTGCGCATATTTGCCGGCGTGCTCGTCGGCGTGGCCTTCCAGATCGGCGAAGACCTGCTGGGCCCGGCGAGTCTGGTATTTGGCTTTCCGCCGCTGTACGCGGCGCTGGCGCCTGTATTGCTGTGCATTGGCGCGGGTGTGGCACTGCTCCTGCGCACCCGTTGAGCCTGTACTGGCGGACTACTTTTTTGCCTTGGGCAGCAGCTGGAGCCGGGTGCCGCTCAGGGTGTCATGCCAGTAGCGCCCCTGTTTGTCGAACAGGCACCACCAGTAGCCCAGACCCGCAGGCAGCAGGGAGACCAGTGTGGCCGCGCAGCGCAGCAGGCAGCGCCCGGTACCAGGAGGCTGGCCCTGCTCATCGACCAGTTTGATCCGCCACGCCTGCATACCCAGGGTCTGTCCCCCCTTGCGCCAGAACAGGGTAAAGAAGACCGCCACACAGCAGACGCTCAGCAACTGCACGATGTGCGGATTCATCTGGTAGTAGTCGACGCCCTCCTCAATGCCAAGCACCCACATTTCCACTGCACTGGCCACGGCAACGGTGACGCCGATCAGCGGTATGACCAGCAGGGTGTCGTACAGCAGGGCGGCGAGCCTGCGCAGTAGCGAAGGGGGGGCGATCGGTTCCTGTTCGGGCATGATGGCTCCTGCTGGATTGAAGGCGCGGAGAGTCTAGCACCGCGTGCGCATTACCGGATTGTAAATTGTTCTGCCGCGCCCGGCAGTGCTACATTGCCGCATCAATCAGGCAGGGGAAAGGCGGATGAACGTGCTGCTGGTGGAGGATGACCGCGCGGTGGCCGATTTTATTGTGTCGGAACTGCAGGAAGCCGGGCATGCCTGTACCCACTGTGCTGACGGTGAGTCAGGCCTCGCGGCTGCGCGCAGCGGCCAGCACGATGTGCTGGTGGTCGACCGCATGCTACCGCGGCTCGACGGACTGGCCCTGCTGCGCAGGCTCCGCGAGGGGGGTCAGCGTACGCCGGTGCTGCTCTTGAGTGCCCTGGGCAGTGTCGACGACCGGGTGCAGGGGTTGCACTGCGGCGCCGACGACTATCTCGTAAAGCCCTTCGCCATGGCCGAGCTGCTGGCGCGTCTGGAAATCCTGGCGCGACACGCGCGGGAGTTGGGTGCCGAGGTGGCAACGCGCCTGCAGGTCGCCGATCTGGAAATGGACCTGCTCAGCCAGGAGGTGCGGCGTCAGGGCGAAGTGATCAGTCTGCAGCCGCGCGAGTACAAGTTACTGGAGTATCTCATGCGTCACGAAGGGCAGGTGGTCACCCGTGCCATGTTGCTGGAGCACGTATGGGGGTATCACTTCGATCCGCAGACCAATGTTATCGATGTGCACGTGTCCCGCCTGCGGCAGAAAATCGACCGCGATTTTTCGCCCCAGCTGCTGACCACGGTACGGGGTGCCGGATACACCCTGGGCGCGGGCTAGGCCATCATGCGCTTCCTGGATGTCGTCAAGAGCCTGACGTTCCGCTATATCGCCAAATATGTCACCGCGCTCAGCGCCACGGTGTTTCTGCTCCTGGCGGTTCTTTACGCCTATTTCAGTTACGGCTATTTCAGCGAGCTCCGGTCGTCCATTCTGGATGAACTGGAGACCCTGCAAGTTGTGTATGCGGGGCAACAGCTGCCGGGCGTTGAGCAGTATCTGGAGGATCAGCGCAACCTGCCGACGATCGGGCGCTTCAACTACCTGATTGTCGACGGGAATGGCAACAAGATTGCCGGCGATCTGGCGCAGACGCCGCGCTACCGTGAATTTTCCGGTGGCTGGCTCGGCTTCCAGCTGGCGCTGCTCAACTGGGGGGAGCCGGTAGATGTCGATTTTCTCGCCCGGCGGGCGCAGCTCGGTGGCGGAGTCGACGCGCTGGTCGCGCGTAATTATGCCGATGCGATCGCCAGCGGTGGTCTGGTCTTCAACACCCTGTTCAGGGCCATGATTGCCACCCTGCTGCTGGGCATTGTGGGCGGATTTTTCAGCGCCGCTACGACCCTGCACCGGTTTGAACGCCTGAACAGTGAGCTCTCTAGCATTGTGCGCGGGAACTTTTCCCAACGCCTTACGGTGGCGGGAAAGCACGGTTACCCGCGGGAGCTGGCACGGGCGATGAACCAGATGCTGGATCAGATCGGATCATTGATGCAGGGCGTGCGCCTGGTCTCCGACAACATCGCGCACGATCTGCGCACGCCCCTGACACGCATTCGCAATCAGTTGAGCCAGCTGCGGCAGCGGTTGGACGCCACGGGGCAGGACGAGGTTGATCGTATTATCGAGGACTGCGACAGCCTGCTGTCATCCTTCAATGCGCTGCTGCGCATCTCAGCGCTGGAGTCAGGCAGTCGTCCGCCGGTGCATGCCCGTGTGGACCTGTCCAATGTGCTGGCGGATGTGGTTGAGCTGTATGAGCCGGTGGCCAACGAGCGCGATATCCAGCTGCGACTGTCGCTTGCGGCAGGCATTTCCTGCCCGGGCGACACCGACCTGCTGTTCCAGATGTGCGCCAACCTGCTGGACAACGCCATCAAGTACACACCCAACGGCGGACAGATCGAGGTCGGGCTGTCGCGACAGCCCGAGGGCAACGAGATCGTGGTGGCCGATTCCGGGCCGGGTATCGACCCGCTGGACCGCAAGAACGTGTTCCGACGCTTCTTCCGTGTTGAATCCAGCCGTGGCGAGCAGCCCGGGCACGGTTTGGGCCTGAGTCTGGTGCAGGCGATCGTGCATTATCATGCCGGGAGGATTGTGCTCGATGACAATGAGCCGGGGCTGCGTGTCGAGGTTATTCTGCCGGCGGTGGATCAGCCAGACTGATAGCGCTGGTATCCGGTGCCGCGGCGGTGTCTCGTTTGCGGTACTGCGATTCCAGTACGTCGGCGCCGGGCGGCGCGAGGCTGATTCCGGATACGTCCACGTCGCGTGCCGCGGGTCGCGAGGGCGTTTCAAGCAGATCGCTGCCGGGTTCTGCCAGCGACAGCCCTGAGTCGGGGATCGGCGCCGCTGCTGTGTTGCGCTCCAGCGTGGGAATTGTCTCGCCAACGTCGCCCAGTGTGAGGTGGCTGGTGTCCGGCGGTGGTGGCGCGGGCGCACTCGGCGCCGCAAGACGCGCACCCACCTCGGCCACATCGAGCGGGGGTGGCTCGGGAATCGCACTGGGTTGCGCTGCCCGCTCTTCCGGGCGCAGGACATCGCTGCCCGGTGGTGCCAGGCTCAGGCTCGAGGGGGTATCCCGGGGTACTTGCCGGATGATCGGTTTGCCGCCGGCACTCTCGATCGCTTCCCGGTATTTACGCGCTACATCGGCATCACAATCCCGTTTCAACAGTTGCGGTTTGCCGCTGAACAGCTTGTCGAGGGTCTGTTCGCCGGCCTTGAACAGGCGCCCCAGGTTGCGACGCACGGTGGCCTCATCCTGACCGTCGAGAAGTTCTCCTGCGAACATGACATCGTAACGGGTATCCATGAATCGTCCTGCCTGCCCTTGCCTGATTCGAGTATAGGCGTTGACGGCGGGCAGACCAAGCGCCACCCGGTGGGCCGCCACCCGGTGGGCCGCCACCCACGCGCTGCCGCAAGCGAGTACCGCCGTGCGCCGATCTCGGGTAAAATTGACCCCACAATTCTGGAGGTTTTATGTCCGTCGAAGAGCAGATTCGGGAACAGTTGATCGCCGGTCTGGCGCCTGTGCACCTTGAGGTGGTGAATGAAAGCCACCTGCACAGCGTGCCGCCCAATTCAGAGACCCATTTCCGTGTGGTCCTGGTCAGCGATGCCTTTACCGGCAAACGCCAGGTAGCCCGACACCAGCAGGTGTATGGTCTGCTGGAGGCACAGATACAGGGGCCCGTGCATGCGCTGGCCCTGCACACCTACTCGCCCCCGGAGTGGCAGGCGCGGGAGCAGCCGGCACCGGCTTCACCGGATTGCCTGGGCGGCAGCAAGGCGGAGTCACAGGGGGCGCAGGCATGACGGACACGGTGGTTGCCGCGCTCTACCGTTTCGTCACCCTGGACGACTACCGGGCGCTGCGTGAACCCCTGCTGGATGTGTGTCTGGATGCTGGCGTCAAGGGCACACTGCTGCTCGCCGCAGAGGGCATCAACGGCACGATTGCGGGCTCCCGGGAGGGCATTGACCGCGTGCTTGGCTGGCTGCGTAGCGACCCCCGACTTGCCTTGCTGGAGCACAAGGAGTCGCTGGATACCGCCATGCCGTTCTACCGCATGAAGGTCAAGCTGAAACGGGAAATCGTCACCATGGGCATTGACGGTATCGACCCCAATCGTGTGGTGGGCACCTACGTGGCGCCCCACGACTGGAATGACCTGGTCAACGACCCTGACGTGCTGCTGCTGGATACGCGCAACCGCTATGAATACGGTATCGGCTCCTTTCGCGGTGCCATAGACCCGCAAACCACGTCTTTTCGCGAGTTTCCCACTTTTGTGCGTGAAAACCTTGACCCTGCAAAGCACCGCAAGGTGGCGATGTTCTGCACTGGCGGGATCCGCTGTGAGAAGGCCTCTGCCTTTATGCTGCAGGAGGGATTCGAGGAGGTCTACCACCTGCAGGGCGGTATCCTCAAATACCTCGAGGAAGTGCCAGAGGCCGAGAGCACCTGGGAAGGTGAGTGTTTCGTTTTCGATAACCGGGTGGCCGTCAATCACAGGCTGGAAAAGGGACAGTATGACCAGTGCCACGGCTGTCGCCACCCGATCACGGAAGCCGACAAGGCTTCCGGGCGTTATCAGCGCGGGGTGTGCTGCCCGCAGTGCTACGACAGCCTGACGGAAGACCAGAAGGCCCGATTTGCGGAGCGTCAGCGGCAGATAGAGCTGGCGGCGCAGCGGGGTGAGCAGCATGTGGGTGCGGCGCCGCCACTGCGGCAGCGACGCCGTGCCGCGACTGCCGGGGAGTCCTGATCCGGCATTCGCGGTGCCTCAGCGGCGTGGTGGGGGCGGTGGTGAAAGCCGGGACGGCAGCGCGTTGCGCACCGCCGCTATGGGGACGAAGCGGCTGTCCTGCAGTCCGTCACCTTCCGAAATAATACCGCTCAGGAGCGGCTCTCCGTCATCGTTCAGCTGTATCACGGCGCCGCCGGAGGCGCCTTTGTGTGCCCGGCAGTCACTGTAGCCCAGCGCAGCAGTCCTGTGCGTGATGCGGCAGGCGGGGTCGTAACTCAGAATACGGCCCCCGGCGCCGACGCCGGTATCCCTCGAATAACCCGCCATCAGCACAGTTTTCTCCGTGTCGGCCAGCCCCGGGTGTAGTGCCAGTGCTGGAATATCCGCGCGCGCTACCGCTTCCGTCAATCGCAGCAGCGCCCAGTCAGCCGCCATGCTGCCGCCGTCTGCGACCGGACGCGCGCTGATGATGCGCGGCGCCGGGGACCCGGGCAGGAGGGTGAAGGTAATGCGCTTGCTGAGGTCGCGGTACGCCTCCAGGCAGTGCCAGGCGGTCACAATAAGGTCAGCCTCAGGTGCCTCGTCAGCCGCGATCAGCGTGGCACTGCACCGTTCGGTGTGGTGCGTGGCGTGGCCCTGTTCGGTTTTCAGGCCGGGCACGCTGAGTTGGCCTATGGCAGATAGCCAGCGCGGTGACTGTCCGGACAGTTGCTGCCGAGGGTCTTCGCCCGCTGCACTGGCGAAGATGGGCAGGAGCAGTTGCAGGGCGAGCGTGCGAACCAGGGCTTTTTTTCCAGAATGGCTCAACATGTTGGTCAGCCTTGTGCGGTGCATGCTTGGTCATCGCTATCGGGGTCAGTAGCATGGTCGGCGAATGCGGTCGAGCAAGCAAGCAGAGGTGAGTATGCAGCAGAGCAAACAGTGTATTGCGGTGGTGACAGGGGCCAGCCGGGGCGCTGGCAAGGGGATTGCACTGGCCCTGGGTGCTACCGGTGCCACCGTGTACATCACCGGTCGCAGCTGGGCCGCGGGTGAGGCCGCGCTACCCGGTTCACTGACAGAGACGGCGCAGGCCATTGAGGCGGCGGGCGGGGTTGCTGTCCCGGTCCGCTGCGACCACAGCGTGGATGCCGACGTTGCAGCGCTGTTCGCACGCGTGCAGCAGGAGCATGGACGGCTGGACATTCTCGTGAATAACGCGACCAGCCTGCACCCGGCGCTCACCGAGACCGGGCCGTTCTGGGAGAAGCCGCTGGATCTGACCACACTCTGGGACGTGGGCATGCGCTCGCACTACACCGCAAGCTGGTATGCTGCCCCCCTGCTGCTCGCCAACGGTGAGGGGTTGATTGTCAATACGTCGTCCTTCGGTGGACGCATCTACATGCATGGGCCGGCCTATGGTGCCGGCAAGGCTGCGATTGACAAGATGGCGCACGATATGGCGGTGGACTTTCGTCCGCATAAGGTAGCCGTGATTTCCCTGTGGATGGGGTTGTTGCTGACCGAGCGCACGCAGCAGGTATTCGACGCCGAACCGGACAAGTACGCGGATCTGATGGCGACCGCAGAGCACCCGGAATTCAGTGGTCGTGTGATCGCAGCCCTGTGGGCTGACCCGGAGCGAATGGTTCACAGCGGCACGGTGTGCATCGGTGCCGAACTCGGGGAGGCTTATGGTGTGCAGGACATCAACGGCAATCAGCCGCCATCACACCGCGCATTCTTCGGGCCGCCGACGACTTTTGGTGACGCGGTGGTCGAGTAGCCATACCTTAAATAGAGGATGCTGCTCGCCTGTACCTCGCGTTTAATGGCCGTTCGGGCGTACAGTCGTCACTTACAATAGCAATAACAGGTAGCAGGAGGTTTTCATGGCCACTTCACCAGCCGGCGCGATATCCGCGGCGGATACCCACAGTCTGGGTTCGGCGCGCGCCGAAGCCCTTCTCGAAGCTGCCCGCGCGCTCGGGCCCGTGCTCCGGGAGCGCTCTGCCCAGTGCCGCGCCGAACGCAAGGTGCCGGCAGCAACTATCGCCGATTTCCACGCCGCGGGCTTTTTCAAGATGTTGCAGCCCGAGCAGTGGGGTGGCTATGCCATGGACCCGCAGGTGTTTTATTGCGTGGGGCTGGAGATTGCCCGGCACTGCATGTCCAGCGCCTGGGTGTTGGGCGTGGTTGCGGTGCATAATTGGCAACTTGCCGTGTTTGATGACCGTGCCGCCGCTGATGTCTGGGGTGACGATCCGTCGGTACTCATCTCCTCGTCCTACGCACCGGTAGGCAAGGTGACACCGGTCGAGGGGGGCTACCGGCTCAGCGGTCGCTGGAGTTTCTCCTCGGGCAGCGAGCACTGCCAGTGGGCGTTTCTCGGGGCGGTGGTGCCCACAGCAGAAGCGCCCTTCGACATGATGAATTACCGCACTTTCCTGGTGCCGGTGAGCGACTACCGGATTGTGGATAACTGGGACGTGGTGGGATTGCAGGGAACCGGCAGCCACGATGTGGTGGTGGAGGACGCCTTCGTGCCAGAGCACCGCACTCACCGCTCCATTGACGGCTACCTCTGCGACAATCCGGGCAACGCGGTCAACGACGCGCCGTTGTACCGGCTCCCGTTCATGCAGGTGTTCGTGCGCGCCGTGTGCACAGCGAGCCTCGGTGCCTTGCAGGGCTCACTTGACGATTTTGTGGACGTGGCCAAAACGCGGCGTATCGGCCCCAATATCATGAGTGCGGATCCCGCCGTGCGCCGCCTGGCAGCGGAGGTCAAAGCGTCCATCGAGGAAATGAAGCTCACGATGTTGCGGAATTTTGATGCCATGATGGCCTGCACACGCGCCGGTGAACCGATTCCGGTGGAAGATCGCGTTCGTTATCGCTACGATTCCGCCGTCGTGGCCGACCGCTGTCTTGAGCTCTCGGGGCGCATGTTGAAGGCGGCGGGTAGCGGCGGTATCCGCCTGGGGAGCGAACTGCTCGCGCGACACCTGGATATACTGGCGAGCCAGGCGCATGTGGCCAACAATTCACTGCCTTTCGCCGACAATATGGGCGGCGTGCTGTTTGGCGAGGAAAACCGCGACTACGCGATCTGATCTGTGACAGGGGTGAACAACATGGCATACAAGGGACTGCTACCCGAGGGCAATTACGCGGACTGCGCCAACGGCTATCGCATACACTACCTCGATGAGGGGCAGGGCGATGTGGTCGTGTTTCTACACGGCTCCGGCCCAGGCGCTAGCGGCCACAGCAATTTCAAGGGCAACTACCCGGCTCTGGTCGAGGCAGGCTATCGTTGCATCGTCCCCGACCATATCGGCTACGGTTTCTCCGACAAGCCCGACGATGTCGATCACACGCTCGACTTTTTCGTGGAGTGCATCAAACAGACGCTGGATACCGTGTGCGTAGAGCGCTGCACCGTGGTCGGCAACTCGCTGGGTGGTGCGGTGGCCCTGGGGCTCGCGCTGCAGCACCCGCAGCTGGTGGAAAAGCTGATCCTGATGGCGCCGGGTGGCCTGAGTGAATTGCATGAATACCAGCAAATGCCTGGCATGCAGAAAGTGTTCAAGGTGTTCGGTTCTGGCGAGCCGGTAACTCACGAGGTCATGAAGGACCTGTTCGCGACGGGACTGATGTACGATCCGCGTCATGCCACCGACGAGTTGGTGAAAGAACGTATGCAGATCATGCAGATCATGAACGGCCATGTGATGGCAAGCATGAAGATCCCGGTGCTCACCTCGCGCCTGGCGGAAATCCAGTGCCCGGTGCTGGGCTTCTGGGGCATGAATGAGAAAATGATGCCGGAGAACGGGATTCTGGCGATGGCCAAGAACCTCAAGCATATGCGGCTCATCCTGATTTCCGAGTGTGGACACTGGGTGATGGTGGAACACGAGGATCTGTTCAATCGCGAATGTGTGGAGTTCCTGCGTCATGGATGAGGCCGGCCGCATGGCTCTGGGCGATGAGCTCTATCGCGCACTGCGCGAATTCCGTACCCTGGCGCCGCTCACCGAGCGCGCTCCCGACATCACCATCGACGATGCCTACCACATCAGCCTGCACATGCTGAATCTGCGCCTGGAGCGCGACGGGGAGCGCGTCGTCGGCAAAAAAATCGGCGTCACCAGCAAGCCTGTGCAGGATATGCTGGGGGTGTTCCAGCCCGATTTCGGCTTTCTCACCAATGTCATGGAGTTTCCGGATGGCGCGGACATTCCGGTGGCGGGGCACCTGATTCAGCCCCGCGCGGAAGGTGAGATCGCCTTTCGCCTGAAGAAGGACCTGCAGGGCCCCGGGGTGACAGAACAGGATGTCCTGGACGCCACCGAAGCGATCATGCCCTGTTTCGAGATCGTCGATTCGCGCATTCGCAACTGGGAAATCAAGATTCAGGACACGGTCGCGGACAACGCCTCCTGTGGGGTTTATGTGCTCGGCCAGAACGCGGTGGACCCGCGGGATTTCGACCTGCCCAACCTGAAGATGCGCATCTGGAAGAACGGCGAGTTCCACTCCGAGGGGCTCGGTAGTGCAGTACAGGGGAATCCGCTGACGGCGGTGGCCTGGCTGGCCAACACGCTGGGCGAGTTCGGTATCCCGTTCAAGGCCGGTGAAGTGATTCTGTCCGGCTCCCTGGCACCGCTGATCCCTGTCGTGGCCGGTGACAGCATGCGCCTGGAACTCGAGGGAATCGGTGAATGCAGCTGCCGGTTTGTGTGACCAACTGAACACTGATGTGGAAGATGAGCAATGAGTAAGAAAATCAGGGCGGCCATTATCGGCCCCGGCAATATCGGCACGGATCTGTTGATGAAAGCGATGCGCAGTGACGTTATCGAACCGGTCTGGATGGTGGGTGTGGACCCGGAATCGCCCGGGCTGGCGCGCGCCCGTGATATGGGTATCAAGACCACCTGTGAAGGGGTGGACGGCCTGGTACCCCATATGCGCGAAGACAATATCCAGATCTGTTTCGACGCCACCAGCGCCTATGTCCATGCGGACAACAGCCGCAAGGTGAATGCCCAGGGCGCGGTGATGATCGACCTGACCCCGGCGGCCATCGGCCCGTTCTGTGTGCCCCCGGTCAATCTCAAGAACGCCGTGGCCGAGCGGGCCATGAACGTCAATATGGTGACCTGCGGCGGGCAGGCGACCATTCCTATGGTCGCTGCGGTGAGCCGTGTGCAGGCAGTAAGCTATGGTGAGATCGTGGCAACCGTCAGCTCGCGCTCCGTGGGCCCCGGAACGCGCAAGAACATCGATGAATTTACCCGCACCACCGCCAAGGGTGTTGAGTTGATCGGCGGCGCGCAGCAGGGCAAGGCGATCATTATCATCAACCCTGCAGAGCCGCCGCTGATCATGCGCGATACCATCCACTGCCTGACGGTGGATGAGCCCGACCAGGATGCGATCACCCGCTCGGTGCATGAGATGGTGGCAGAGGTGCAGAAGTACGTGCCCGGTTACACCCTGAAGAACGGGCCCACCTTCGATGGCAAGCGGGTCAGCATCTATATGGAAGTGGCCGGCCTCGGTGACTTCCTGCCGCGCTATGCAGGCAACCTCGACATCATGACAGCGGCCGGCTTGCGCACGGCAGAAATGTATGCCGAAGAAATACTGGCCGGTCGCTTTGTGCCGGCAGCGGCCTGAGGGGGAGAGACGCGATGAATTTACAGGGCAGGAAAATCCAGGTGCATGATATGTCGCTGCGCGATGGCATGCACCCCAAGCAACACCAGATCACCGTAGAGCAGATGGTGGAGATCGCGGTGGCCATGGACGAGGCGGGGATTCCGCTGATCGAGGTGACCCATGGTGACGGGCTGGGGGGCGCGTCGGTGAACTACGGTTTCCCCGCGGCCAGCGACCAGGAGTACCTCACTGCGGTGTGCAAGGCGGTGAAGAAGACCCGCGTGTCCGCACTGCTGCTGCCGGGCATCGGCACTGTGGACCACCTGAAGATGGCGGTGGACTGCGGTATTTCGACGATTCGCGTGGCCACACACTGCACGGAGGCCGATGTCTCCGAGCAGCACATCAGCATGGCGTCCCAGATCAGCGGCCTCGACACGGTGGGGTTTCTGATGATGGCCCACATGATTCCCGCGGAAGAACTGGTCGTGCAGTTGAAGCTGATGGAGTCCTACGGTGCCAACTGTGTGTACATCACCGACTCCGCGGGCTACATGCTGCCTGATGACGTCACCTCGCGTGTTGCGCTGGCCCGCAAGGAGCTGAAGCCCGAGACCGAACTGGGTTTCCACGGCCACCACAACCTGGGCATGGGGATTGCCAACTCCCTTGCCGCGGTGGAGGCCGGTGCCACGCGCATTGATGGCTCCCTTGCCGGGCTGGGCGCAGGGGCGGGCAACACGCCATTGGAAGTGTTCCTGGCGGTATGCGACCGCATGGGCGTGGAGACGGGTGTCGACCTGTTCAAGGCCATGGATGTGGCGGAAGACCTGATTGTCCCGCTGATGGATCACATGGTGCGTGTGGACCGCGATTCCCTGACCCTGGGCTGGGCGGGGGTGTACTCCAGCTTCCTGCTGTTCGCCAAGCGCAGCGCCGCCAAGTACGGTCTCTCTGCGAGGGATATTCTGGTGGAACTGGGCCGCCGCCGTACGGTGGGTGGCCAGGAAGACATGATCGAAGATCTGGCCATGGACATGGCTCGGGCCCGCGACAGCGCCTGACACATCGTACCCAGGGCGGCGGCGTGAGACAGCCGCTGCCCGCGGGTCAACCCGTCAGCCGGTTCAACCCGTTCAGGGCCGCAATGCGATAGGCCTCTGCCATGGTGGGGTAATTGAAGGTGGTGGAGATAAAGTAGCGCAGAGTGTTGCCGTCCCCCGTCTGTTTCATGATGGCCTGCCCGATGTGAATGATCTCGGTCGCCTCTGCGCCAAAACAGTGTATGCCGAGAATTTTCAGGGTGTCTGGGCAGAACAGAATTTTCAGCATGCCTACGTCCTCCCCCGAAATCTGCCCGCGCGCGGTGTCCTTGAAGAAGGCGCGCCCCACTTCGAAGGGGACTCGGCTGTCCGTGAGCTCCCGCTCTGTTTTGCCCACGGAACTGATCTCGGGGATGGTGTAAATGCCCGTGGGCACGTCATCCACGTACCGCGTGCTCGCCTTGCCGCGGGACACGGCGGCGGCGGAACGTCCCTGGTCGTAGGCAGCGCTGGCCAGGCTGGGCCAACCAATCACGTCGCCCACGGCGTAGATGTTGGGCACCGCGGTCTGGTAATGCTTGTTCACCTGCAATTGCCCGCGCTGGTCCGCGGCAAGTCCAACTGCCTCCAGGTTCAGTGCATCCGTGTTGCCTGTGCGCCCGTTACACCACAGCAGGGCATCACCGCGCAGGTGCTTCCCCGATTTCAGGTGTAACACCACGCCGCGGTCGCTCGCTTCCACGGATTCATACTCTTCACGATGCCTGACCATCACGCCCATATCGCGCAGGTGGTAATTCAGGGCGACGGAAATCTCATCGTCCAGGAAGGCCAGCAGGTTATCGAAGCTGTTGATGAGTTCGACCTTGACCCCCAGACCACTGAAAATCGACGCGTATTCACAGCCGATGACGCCGGCGCCATAAATGAGCAATTTGCGCGGGGTGTGTTGCAGGTCGAGTATGGTGTCGCTGTCATAGATGCGCGGGTGGCTGAAGTCCACGTTGTCTGGCTGGTAGGGTCGGGAGCCGCTGGCAATGACGATATCGGTTCCGGTGAGGCGCTCGGTGATGCCATCGGGGCGGCGCACGGCAAGCGTGTGTGCGTCGATGAAGCTGGCTTTGCCCAGGTGCAGTTCGATCGCGTTGCGCGCGTAGAACTTGCTGCGCATATCAACCTGCCGCTCGATCACGCCGGTAGCGACGGAGAGGGCCGTAGGGTAAGGTATCTGGCGGCTGTGGCCGATTTCGCGAAACAGCTTTCCGGTATTGAAGCGGATCAGTTGCTTCACGGCATGGCGCAGGGCCTTTGAAGGAATGGTGCCGCGATGCACGCAGCCGCCGCCGACCAGCGGGCGATCCTCGATGACTGCCGCGCGCTTGTCGTGCTTGGCGGCGTTCAGCGCGGCGCTCTCGCCCGCCGGCCCGGAGCCAATCACCAGTACGTCAAATGTGTTGTTTTTCCCCATACCCTCTGCCCTCACTCCCAGCGGCCACACCGGGCCGTGAAGGTCGAGCATTCTAGCCCGGGCGTGGGTTCAGGTAAATTCCGCCGGTGGCGGGGTTAGTGGGTTTTGTCACCCGGCTCGCCGGCCTCGGAGTTGCAGTGGTTGTCCTGTCGGTCCAGTGTGCCGACGTCCAGCACTGGTGCCGCGTCGATGTGCTCGGCATCCATCATCCTGGCGATACGCTGCAGGGAGGAGATGATCATGGTTTGCTCCCACTCCTGCAGTTCGTCGAACTGGCGCTTGAACTGTTCCTGCAGCGGAATGGGTGCGCTGATCAGTACTTCCATGGCCCGGGGTGTCAGGTGAGCGTGCACCTTGCGCTTGTCAGTATCCGAGCGCTTGCGATAGACCAGACCGCGCTTCTCCAGCCGGTCGAGTATTGTGGTCACGGTCGCCTGACTCAGGCTGATGTCGGTGGCCAACTCGCCGATGGTGACTTCACCGCGTTGGCGGATGGTCTGCAACAGCAGAATCTGTGGCGCAGTGAGTCCCGTGGTCTTGGCCAGATGTCTCGAATGCAGGTCAGTGGCTCGGATTACACGTCGCAGCGCGACCAGGACATCATCGATACGGGCCAACAGGAGGCTCCTCTCCGTTGCGTGAATCCACATAGTGTACCTCCGGAAGCCGCTGCGATGTTAGTAGCGGCCACCTCGACTCTGGGAAAAATGGCAAACGTGCCCGCACACTGTAAATATTTAGTAAACAAAAAACAAATAATTCATCAAAATGCCATAAAAAGCGGCTAAAAGAGGTAAAAAGAAACTAACAGTATTTTCGTTATGCGCCAATTTTGGTTATAATGTTTAGCGCACTAAATATTAGAGGGCAAATAGATCATGGCCAACGACCTGAGATTACGCGTGCCCACCGCGGCAGACGGCATGGCAGTGCACGAACTCATCGCAGCCTGTCCGCCGCTGGACACCAACTCCGCCTACTGCAACCTGGTTCAGTGCTCGCACTTCGCAGCGACATCAGTGGTCGCGGAGGCCGACGGTGAAGTCGCGGGCTTCATTTCAGGGCACCGTATTCCCGAGCGGCCTGACACCCTGTTTGTATGGCAGGTAGCAGTGGGCGAGAGTGGCCGAGGTCGCGGACTGGCCGGGCGCATGCTCGACGCTATCGTGGACCGCCCCGGAAACGAGTGGATCCAGCATATGGAGACGACCATCACCGAAGACAACGCCGCCTCCTGGAAGCTGTTTGAAAGCTTTGCCGGGCGTCGGTGCGCAACGCTGGAGCGGGCGGTCTGGTTCGACCGGAATCGCCATTTCAAAGGCAGCCATGACAGCGAGATCCGCGCGCGCATTGGCCCGCTGTCCAGGCCGGTTCTGCGCGCTGTAGGGCGCTGACCTGGTCGCGCCGCGAGGCGTCTACCCCACACACCTTTTTCGCAGTCACAGTACACAGATTTAACGAGAGGATGACACATGAAGATTTTTGAAGAGATTGAATCCGAAGTTCGCAGCTACGCCCGTTCCTTCCCCCGCGTGTTCAACCGGGCCCAGGGCGAGTACCTGTACGATGAGGACGGTACGCAGTACCTCGACTTCCTGGCCGGCGCCGGCACACTGAACTATGGCCATAATAACCCGGCCTTCAAGAAAGCGCTGCTGGATTACATTGAGGCCGACGGTATCAGCCATGGTCTCGACCTGCACACCAAGGCAAAGGCGGAGTTCCTCGAGACTTTCAACGAGAAAATCCTCAAGCCGCGTGATCTCGAGTTCGTGGTCCAGTTCACCGGTCCCACGGGCACCAACGCGGTGGAAGCTGCACTGAAGCTGGCGCGCAACATTGCCGGCCGCGAGAACGTGATCTCCTTCACCAACGGTTTCCACGGCGTCAGCCTGGGGTCACTGGCGGCCACCGGTAATTCGCACCACCGCGGCGCTTCTGGCGTGAGCCTCAGTGGCAGCAGCCGGATGCCGTTTGACGGCTATCTTGGCGATGGCATTGACACCACAGCGTATCTGGACAAGGTGCTCTCGGATTCAAGCAGCGGCATTGATGCGCCGGCCGCCGTCCTGGTAGAAACCGTGCAGGGCGAGGGTGGCATCAACGCCGCGAGCTTTGAGTGGCTGCGCAACCTGGAAGCCGTGTGCCGCAAGCACGACATGTTGCTGATTGTTGATGACATCCAGGCTGGCTGCGGGCGCACCGGCACCTTCTTCAGCTTTGAGGAAGCCGGTATCAAGCCGGATATCGTCACTCTGTCGAAATCGCTCAGTGGCTACGGATTGCCTTTCGCGGTCGTACTGATCAAGCCGGAGCTGGATCAGTGGAAACCGGGCGAGCACAACGGCACGTTCCGCGGCAACAATCTTGCGTTTGTCACCGCCAAGGCTGCTATTGATCACTTCTGGTCCGACGACACCTTTGCCAAAGCGGTGCAGGCCAAAGGGCGCTACGTCTCGGAGCGGTTGGAAGCTATTGTGGCGCGGTATGGGGAAGGCAATTTCAGCACGCACGGCCGTGGCATGTTCCAGGGTATCAACTGTGTGAACGGTGAGATCGCCGGACGCATCACCCGCAAGGCCTTTGCCAAGGGGCTGATGATCGAGACCAGCGGCGCAGACGATCAGGTCGTGAAGTTTCTGTGCCCGCTGACCATCTCCAGGGAGAACCTCAAGCGAGGCATTGATATTGTCGAGCAGGCGATCGCCGAGGTGTGTGCTTCCGAAGGAGAGATCCCTGAAGTCGTGGACTTTTTCGAAGACGATTACAGCGTCTCGGACGACGATCGCTTTCGCAAGGCAAGTTGATCGCCTGCGATCCTCGCTGCCGCGAAGAGCGGTGATAGACATGTACAGGAGTTGGAGAATTACAGGATGATTGTAAGAGATCTGGATACGGCGGCCCGGGAAGGCCGCATGATCAAGGACCCCGCGGGCAATTGGGATAGCACGCGCCTGTTGTTGAAGGATGACAACATGGGCTTTTCCTTTCATATCACGACCATTTACGCGGGTGCGGATTTCCGCATGCACTATAAGAACCACCTCGAGTCGGTGTATTGCATCTCCGGCAAGGGTGAAGTGGAAACGCTGGCCGATGGCAGGGTGTACCCCATTGCGCCGGGCACGCTGTATGTGCTCGACAAGCACGATGAACACAAGCTGCGAGCGACCACTGAAATGAAGATGGCCTGCGTGTTCAACCCGCCGCTGCACGGCACCGAAGTGCACAACGCAGACGGCGCCTACGAGTTGCACGCTGACCGCGTGGGGGCGTGAGTCTCATGGGTGAGGTAGCAAACATAGTCCAAGCGGCCGGTCCCGGTGGGGGCAGTGCGGAACTGCGCTCCGGGCGCAAGACGGGGGGATCCGTGAACACGCATACCGTGGAAAAAATTGGCGGCACGTCCATGAGTGACTACGCCGCCGTTCGTGACAGCATTGTTTTCGGCCAGCGCAATGGCAACACGCCGTATCAGCGCATTTTCGTGGTGTCCGCCTATGGCGGCATCACCAACAAGTTGCTGGAGCACAAGAAAGATGGCAAGCCCGGCGTCTACGGCCTGTTTGCCAGCAGCTTCCAGGACCGCAGCTGGGAAGAGGCGCTGGACGCCGTGCGTGACAGCATGTTTTCCATCAACGCGGAGCTGTTTCGTGACGCGCAGGCCCTGCAGGAAGCCAACGACTTCATTGGCGAACGGCTCGAGAATGCGCGCAAGTGCCTGGAGGATCTGCACAGCCTTTGCGGTCACGGGCACTTCTCGGTGGAAGATCATCTGGTGACGGTGCGCGAGATGCTCTCCAGTGTGGGGGAGGTGCACAGCGCCTGGAACATGGCAACGCTGTTGCGTCGTGACGGTCTCAACACACGGTTTGTCGACCTGAGCGGCTGGCAGGCGGCCGGTAGTCAGCCGTTGGACGCCTGTGTTCAGCAGGCCTTTGCAGACATCGATCTGGACACTGAACTGCCCGTCGTGACGGGCTATGCGCACTGCAGCGAGGGCTTGATCACGCAGTTTGACCGCGGTTACAGCGAAATGACCTTCAGCCGTATCGCGGTATTGACCGGCGCCCGTGAGGCGGTCATTCACAAGGAGTTCCACCTGAGCAGTGCGGATCCGCGGCTGGTTGGGGAGGACAACGCGGTACCTATCGGACGCACCAATTATGATGTGGCGGACCAGCTTGCCAATCTCGGGATGGAGGCCATTCATCCCAAGGCGGCCAAGGGGCTGCGCCAGAACGGTATTCCGCTGCGGGTCAAGAATACTTTCGAGCCAGAGCACACAGGTACCCTGATCACAGGTGATTATGTCAGTGACACCGCCTGCGTGGAGATCATTGCCGGCTGTCGCGGCGTGTATGCCCTGGAACTTTTCGATCAGGACATGGCGGGCATCATTGCCCACTATGACACCGAGATACTGCGCTACGTGCAGCGTTTCAAGGGCCATATCGTGGGCAAGGATATCAATGCCAACACGGTCACCCATTACCTGGATGTCAATCTGAAGACGGTGAAGCGCATCAAGAAGGCCCTGCAGGAGATGTTTCCGGAGGCTGAAATTCGCGAGCAGAAGGTGGCGATCGTTTCGGCCATCGGCAGCGATATGCAGGTGCCCGGCCTGTTGGCCCGAACCGTTGCCGCCCTGTCCAAACACGACATCAGCGTACTGGCGATTCACCAGTCCATGCGCCAGGTGGACATTCAGTTCATCGTCAACGACGATGACTACGAGCAGGCAATTCGCGGTCTGCACGCGACACTGGTGGAGCCGCATGACCACGGTCGCGCCATCTGTCTGGCATCCTGACCACCCGCAGCAGCCGCGCGCAATGCGCGCGGCGTTGACCGACATCAATGCCTGTAACGCGTCGCTGCCTTACCCTGCATACAGGGTGATGGACACCCTGGTCCATATTGAGGAGTGAATGATGAAACAGGTAACAAAACTCGCCCTGGCGGCGGTTGTCTCGGGTATGGCAGTGAATGCTGCCGCCTACGAGCAAGGTGATTGGATACTGCGTGCAGGTGCTGTGACCGTGGCGCCGGACGAGGACAGTGACAGCATCGTGTTGCCCACAGCTCCACCCACCGTGCTACCCGGCGTCTCTGTCGATAACGACACCCAGCTGAGCATCATCCCGGTCTACATGGTCACGGACAACTGGGCGATTGAAGTGCTGGCGGCGACGCCGTTTGAGCACGATATCACGGTCAACGGTGTGGGTATCCCCGCTGGTTCAATCAAGCACCTGCCCCCCACAGTCAGTATGCAGTGGTATCCACGCGGTGGACAAAAAGGCTGGCAGCCCTACGTGGGCGCGGGCGTGAACTACACCATAATTTTCGACGAGAAGGTTGATCCGGCACTGGCGGGTGCATTGAATGGCCTGATCGGCGCTACCGAGGCTGATTTGTCGCTGGATGATTCCTTCGGCTTGGCGGCGCAGGTCGGTGTGGACATCCCGCTGTCGGACAACTGGGCCATCAACGCTGCCGTCTGGTACATCGACATCGACACCACGGCGAAGATCCGCACCGATGTTGGCACGGTTGCGTTTGATGTCGATATCGATCCCTGGGTTTACAACGTCGGTATCGCCTACCGCTTCTAGGTGGACGCAGCGGAGTCGGAGGTGCGCGTCCGGTGCACCTCCGCTAATGCGGCTGTCCCGCAGTTTCCGCTTTCTGCCGATCCAGTTTCCCGTTTCTTCCCGATCGAGTTTCCGCTGCGGGCCCGTATTCAGTGATGGTGGCTGTGATCCATGGCGTCAGGGCCTGTCTCCTGCTGCATGGCGTGGGCGCCGTGCCCTGCATGTGCCGCGGTCAGGTAGACCGTCCAGCATCCCGAGGCGATCAGCAGCAACGCCAGCGCCAGTTTCAAGCCCTTGCGCCGCAGCGCCGTTTGCACGGCTCCTGCCCCGAAGCTGGTGGCGAGCATGGCCGGCAGCGTGCCGAGGCCAAAAAACAGCATCATCAATGCCGACTGCCCGGCATCCTGCGCCGTGGCTGCCCAGGCCAGGCTGCTGTAGATCAGTCCGCAGGGCATCAGACCCCAGCACAGCCCCAAGGCAGCGCCCTGGTACCAGTGGCGCAGTGGCAACAGTGACTGTGACCAGCGTTGCACTGGCCGCCACAGGACCGCTCCACCACGCTCCAGCCAGGTGAGCACACGCCACCAGTCGGCGATATAGAGCCCCATGGCGATCAGCAGCATGCCGGCGAGGTAGCGCAGCGCCAGCGTCCAGCCGGCGATATCGATACTGCCCGCAGCAAAGCCCAGCGCTGCCCCCAGTGCCGTGTAGCTGGCAATACGGCCACCGTGGTAGGCCAGGGTCATGCCGGTGCTTTTTACACCACCGAGTTGTAGAGCTGCGGCAATGCCACCACACATGCCGAGGCAATGTCCGGCACCCGCCAGTCCCAGCGCGAAAGCGCTGCCCAGTTCAGCGATCATCGGCATCCTCTTTCTTGCGATGGTTCTGTTCCTCATCCATCAGGATGCGTGAAGCTTCCTTGTCGAGGTCTTCATATTGCCCGCTGTCGATGGCCCAGATAAGGAGACGGATCACGATGACGCAAAACACCAGCGCAACTGGAATCAGCAGATACAGGCTTTCCATAGACGACGCTACCTCAGCGCTGTACCCGGTTCAGGCGCAGCGAGTTCATGACCACAATCAGCGAGCTGAGCGACATACCCAACGCTGCCGCCCAGGGTGGAATATAGCCGAGTGCAGCCAGGGGTATACCGAGGCCATTGTAGCTCAGTGCCCAGATAAAATTCTGGCGGATGACCCCGACACACTGCCGGGCCTTGGCCAGGCTGCGGGTAACGGCGTGGAGATTGTCATCGTCGACAACAAAGTCGGCTTGCGCGCGCGCCAGATCCGTGGCGCTGGCCACCGCAAACGAGGCATCGGCGAGGCTCAGCAGTGGTGCATCATTGAGCCCATCGCCGACGGCCATGACCACCTCACCGGCCTCCTGCCAGCGCCGCACTTGCTGCATTTTGTCCTCGGGCGACAGCCCTGTAGCAACGAAGTCGAACCCGAGCTGGCTGCCCAGGCGGCGACCCGCGGCGGAGCTGTCGCCGGTCAGGAGAGCCAGTGACAGGCCGGCCTCGCGCGCGGCCACTACGACCGTAGCGGCCTCGGGTCGCAACGGATCGGATAGACCGAACCAGGCCAGCGGCCTGTCACCGGCACAGAGCGCAACCCAATACAGCTCTTCGTCGGGCGGTGGCGGCAGTCCAGGTGCCAGTTCCCGACAGAAACGTTCACTGCCCATGCGATAGCGCGCACCACGCCACAGGGCCTCCACGCCGGCGCCTGTCACGTAGCGTGGTGCGCTGAGCCCCGCAACAGTGTCCCCGCTGAACGCGTTGGCGATAGGGTGGTTGGAGTACTGTTGCAAGGCCGTGGCCACAGCGATCAGGTCGGGTTCGCTCTCGCCCGCTGTGCAGGGATTGACCGACTCCAGCTGCAACCTGCCCTGGGTGAGTGTGCCGGTTTTATCGAAGACCAGACGCTGTGCGTGTGCCAGCGCTTCAATGGCGTTTTCGCCGTGCACAATGATGCCCTGTGCCCGCAGTGCACTGGCTGCAGCGGTGAGTGCGGCGGGTGTCGCCAGTGCCAGGGCGCAGGGACAGCTGACCACCAGCACCGCAAGGCAGATCCACAGCACCTGGTCGGGGGCTATCTGGCTCCAGACCACGCCGGTCAATGCGGTGATTATGAGGATGGCGCCCACGAACCAGGCGGAGAGCCGGTCTGCCATGCGGGCGAGTGCCGGCTTGGCACGCTGTGCCCGGTCCACGCTGTTCTGCAGTGCTGCCAGGCGGCTGTTTTCATAGAGCTGGTCGACGCGCAGGTCGATGCTTCCCTCGAGGTTCAGGGTGCCGGCAAACACCGAATCCCCGGGCTCAACAGTGCGCGGTACATGTTCGCCATTGAACGTGTCTTCGCGTACCGCGCTGCTGCCTGTTATCACTGTGCCGTCGACCGCGATGATTTCACCGGCGCGCACTCTCACCGTAGCGCCGCTCTGTAGCTGCCGTCGCGACTGGCGCAGCCAGCGGCCGTCCTCCTGCTGTACCAGTACCGCCAGCGGCAGGTGGCTCTCTGCGTCCTGGCAGGCGATCGCATGGCGACGCCGGACGCGCTTTTCAAAGAAGCGACCGAGCAGCAGGAAAAACGTGAACATCACGACGGAATCGAAATACACCTCACCACTGCCGGTGAACGTCGCCCATACGCTGGCAACGAACGCCAGGCCGATGGCCAGGGCGACCGGGAGATCCATCACCAGGGCGCCCTGTCGCAGGTGTCGCCACGCGGTCACAAAGAAAGGGCGGGCAGAGTAGGCGACGACAAAGCTGGCGACCAGCAGGCTGACGCTGCGCAAGAGCATCTGGTATTCCTGCGCGATACCCTGCAGGTCGCCTGCGTGCAGGGCAATGCCAAACATGCCCACCTGCATCATGCCAATACCGGCGACGGCAACTCGGCGCAGGTCGGCACGGTACTCCTGTTCCAGTTGCGCACGCTGTGCACTGGCCTGGAAGGGACGCACGCGGTAGCCGAGCGATTCCAATACAGCGAACAGCCGGCTGGGTTGCAGCTGCTGTGGATCATAGCGCACGCTGAGACGCTGCTGCTGCAGGTTCACCTGCGCGTCCAGCAGTCCGGCTTCGCGCTGCAGGGTTTGTTCGATCAGCCAGGTACAGGCGGCGCAGGTTACGCCGCCGAGCAGCAGGCTGGCGTATTCGCTGTGCTCGTTTTCACGCTGGCAGTACTGCGCGCGCAGCGCGGGGTCATCGTAGAGCAGGTATTCATCAGGTGTCGCTGCCGGGGCATCGCTGGCGGGCTTTTCACTGTAGGCGGTGCGCTGGCGGTAGAAACCGCCCATGCCACTGCCGGCTATCAGGCTGGCAACGGCGCTACAGCCCGGACAGCACATCGGTTGGCGGATGCCGTCGATCGCCACGGCAAAGTCGGCGCCCGGTGGTACCGGCTCGCCGCAGTGAAAGCAGGGTTGTGCGCCCGTCATGACAGGCTCACAGCGTATCCTGGGCGCCCTGTTGCAGCAGGTCGGAGGCTTCCACGATACCGTCCAGTCGCCATGTGCCCTCGGCACCGTCCCGGAGTATCCAGTGCCAGCGTTCGGCCACCGGCGCGGGCAGGGCAGCGTTATAGACGCCCGGGCCAACCCGTTGCAGGCTGACGCTGAAATCACGGTCGGACTCGATAGGATGCGAGAGCACCAGCTCGAGTGTTGCATCGGACACCGCACCCTCGGGCGTGTGCACGGTCACCTGTCCCGGTGTCAGCATCAGGTTTGCGCTGATGCCCAGCGCCCTGGCCCGTTCCTGCCGCCCCAGTTGCTGGTTGATTGCCAGGCCGACCTTGTAGTACTCGTCCACGACCAGGTCGTCGGCGTGGTTATAGGCGGTGTAGATCAGGTGCATGCTGACCACAACCACAGCCGCCGGCAGTGCAATCAGGAACCAGGGCCAGAACTGGCGGTACCAGGGCTGGGTGTCGTCGTCGGCGTACCGGGGTCTGTTCATAAGGGTCTCATGAAGCGGGATTCGGAGCTGACCTGCAGGGACTCGCGGTCCGTCGCGCGTGCCGTGAATTCGATTTCGGTGCTGGGGCGAGACAGCCGCTCCGGCGCTACACGTACCCGCAGATTGATACTGCGTACTTCCCCGCCGTCCAGCGTGTGCAATGTATCACCGATAATTTCGGCACCATCGATACCAGTGACAACAATCTCAAATTCATGCATCGACTGTTCCATATTCACCAGGCTCAGCGTGTAGATGTTCTCGATGTTACCGTCCATGGTGGTCACGTACAGCTCGTTGCGATCGCGGATCACCGTCATTTCCAACGGCACGCGGCTGATGACGCGGTAGCTGAACAGGCTGACCATCACCGTCAATACCAGCACGTAGCCGATCATACGTGGGCGCAGCCAGTGTGTCTTGCCACCCTGCAACTGATGTTCGCTGGTGTAGCTGATCAACCCTCGGGGGTAGGACATCTTGTCCATCACAGAGTTGCAGGCGTCTATGCACAGGGCGCAGCCAATGCATTCATACTGCAGCCCGTTGCGGATATCGATACCGGTGGGGCAGACCTGCACGCAGAGATTACAGTCGATACAGTCGCCCAGTCCCTGCGCCCTGTGGTCGGCATCGCGCTTGCGTGAGCCACGGGGCTCGCCGCGGCCCGGATCATAAGAGACGATCAGGGTATCCTGGTCGAACATGACGGACTGGAACCGCGCATAGGGACACATGTACTTGCAGACCTGTTCGCGCATCCAGCCCGCGTTGATGTAGGTGGCGCAGGTGAAGAAAATCGTCCAGAGCACGCCCCACTGCCCGGCCGACAGGGTCAGCAGATCCGGAAGCAGTTCGCGAATCGGATAGAAGTAGCCGACAAAGGTCATGCCGGTCAGAAATGCCATAAACAGCCAGCCGCCGTGCTTGAGGATCTTGCGAACCACTTTCTCCAGCGACCACGGCGCCTTGTCGAGGCGCATGCGCTGGTTGCGACTGCCCTCGAAGCGCTGCTCGATCCACATGAAAATGCTGGTCCATACGGTCTGCGGGCAGGTATAACCGCACCAGACGCGGCCGGCAAATACGGTCACGGCGAACAGCCCGAAAGCGGCAATAATCAGCATGAAAGCGAGCAGGGGGAAGTCCTGGGGCCAGAAAACCAGGCCCAGAATATGGAATTTGCGTTCCGGCAGGTCGAACCATACAGCCTGGCGGCCATCCCAGGACAGCCAGGGCAGCAAAAAATAACCCAGCAGCAGGGGCCAGCCGGTGTACAGCCGGATGCGCTGGAAAAAGCCCTCAATCTTTCGTGTGTAGATTTTTTCACGGCGCTGGTAGAGGTCGATCTCGCTGACTTCTGCCGGCGCGACTTCCTGCACGTCAATAAGCTGTTTGTCGTTCATACCGCTTTACCGAAGAGACATGACGCGAGGCGTCGTGATGCCGGCCTTCCGGATGGGAGGCCGGCGAGGGTGATTAATTGCTGAGGCTGTAGACGTACGCCGTGAGGATGTGGATCTTGTCCTCGGTGAGGCTGTCGCCGAAGGCGGGCATCACGCCGTTGCGACCGGCACGCAGCGTGTGCGCTATTTGCTCTCGCGTGCCACCGTACAGCCAGATGCCATTGGTCAGGTTCGGGGCGCCAAAAATGGCGTTACCCTTGCCATCGGGGCCGTGGCAGGCCGCACAGTACATCTGGAAGTGCTTCTCGCCTTGCGCTGTCAGTTCTGGATCGGTAGTGCGCCCGTTCAGCGAGACCACGTATTCGGCGGCCGCCGCAATGCCTTCATCACCCAGCACGCTGGCCCAGGCGGGCATGGCGGCACGACGCCCCTGGAGCAGGGCGGTCTTGATGGCGTCCGGTGACCCGCCCCAGAGCCAGTCGTCGTCGGTCAGGTTGGGGAAGCCATAGCGCCCCTTGCCGTCTGCACCGTGACACTGTGCACAGTTGTTGCCGAACAGGCGGGAACCCATTTTCACCACCGCGGGATCCTTGGCAATCTCCTCAACGGACATGGCCAGGTAGCGGCTGCGCATTTCACTGTAGCGTTCATCCGCAGCGGCGACTTCCTCACGGTGCTGCTCAAGCTGGGTCCAGCCGATCAGCCCGGGGTAGTTGCCCATGCCGGGGTAAACGATGAGGTAGCCGATAGCCCAGACGATGGTGATCACGAACATATAGAACCACCAGGCCGGGAGCGGATTGTCATACTCCTCGATGCCGTCGTGCGCGTGGCCTGTGGTCTGTTCGGTAGTGCCTTCACCGCGCTTGCGGTTGGCAAGCAGGATCCAGGTAATGCCGACGATGGTGACGGTGGTCAGGATGATGATCCACCAGTGCCAGAAACTAGCCATTCCTTGCTTCCTCCTGCGTGCTACGTTGACTCAGTTCCTCATCTGCGAAGGGCAGGTTGGCAGCCTCGTCAAAAGATTTCTTGCGCTTGCTGCTCCAGGCCCAGATACACAGGCCAATAAAGGCGAACAGCAGCATGGCAGTGCTAAGACCCCGAAGGTCGTTGATATCCATAATCCCTAGCGCCTCGTCTGCAGCAGCGTGCCGAGCTGTTGCACATAGGCAATCAGGGCATCAATTTCCAGCTTGCCCGCAACCGCCGCCTCCGCACCGGCGATGTCTTCATCGGTGTAGGGCACACCCACGGTGCGCAGGGCGTTCATCTTCTTGCCGGTGACCGTGCCGTCGACTTCACGTTCGAACAGCCAGGGGTAGGCAGGCATATTGGATTCCGGTACCACGTCACGGGGGTTGTAGAAGTGGGCGCGGTGCCAGTCGTCACTGTAACGCTGGCCGACCCGAGCCAGATCCGGTCCTGTGCGCTTGGAGCCCCAGAGGAAGGGGTGGTCATACACGAACTCACCGGCAACCGAGTAGTGACCGTAGCGCTCCGTTTCTGCACGCAATGGGCGAATCATCTGCGAGTGGCAGTTATTGCAGCCCTCGCGAATGTAGATGTCACGCCCCTCCAGTTCCAGGGCAGGCAGCGGCTTGAGGCCCGCGATCGGCTCGTTGGTCTGCTTGATGAACATCAGCGGGACCAACTCGACCAAGGTGCCGAAGCTGATGGCCACGATGATCAGGATCATCATCAGGCCAACGTTCTTCTCTACGACTTCATGCTTCATGCGTGACTCCCCTGTGCGGCACCAGCGGGCAGGGGCTGTGCGGCGACATCCTTGCGCGTGGTCATGTAGACGTTGTAGGCCATGATCAACATACCGCCGAAGAAGATGGCTCCACCGGCGAGGCGAACCAGGTAGCCCGGGTAGCTCGCGGCGACTGACTCGACAAAGGTGTAGGTCAGCGTGCCGTCATCGTTGTAGGCGCGCCACATCAGGCCCTGCAGGATGCCGTTGACCCACATGGAGGCGATATACAGTACCGTACCGATGGTCGACATCCAGAAATGGGTGTTGATCAGGGTCGTGCTATACATGCGCTCCTTGCCGAACAGGACCGGGATCAGGTGATAGATACAGCCGATCGAGATCATGGCAACCCAGCCCAGGGCACCGGAGTGCACGTGGCCGATGGTCCAGTCGGTATAGTGGGACAGGGCGTTTACCGTCTTGATCGACATCATCGGGCCTTCAAAGGTAGACATGCCGTAGAAGGACAGGCTGACCACCATGAAGCGCAGGATCGGATCGGTGCGCAGTTTGTGCCAGGCGCCCGACAGAGTCATCATGCCGTTGATCATGCCGCCCCAGGAGGGAGCGAGCAGGATGATGGACATGACCATGCCCAGGCTCTGGGCCCAGTCGGGCAGGGCGGTGTAGTGAAGGTGGTGAGGGCCGGCCCAGATGTAGACGGCGACCAGGGCCCAGAAGTGCACGATACTCAGGCGGTAGGAGTATACGGGGCGTTCAGCCTGCTTGGGGACGAAGTAGTACATCATGCCCAGGAAGCCGGCGGTCAGGAAAAAGCCCACCGCGTTGTGCCCGTACCACCACTGTACCATGGCATCCACGGTGCCGGAGTAGGCCGAGTAGGACTTGGTAAGGCCGACCGGAATCGCCGCACTGTTGATGATGTGCAGGACCGCCACGGTGAGGATGAACCCGCCGAAGAACCAGTTGGCGACGTAGATGTGGCTCACCTTGCGCTTGGCGATGGTACCGAAGAACACGATGGCGTAGCTGACCCAGACCACGGCGATCAGCAGGTCGATGGGCCATTCCAGCTCGGCGTATTCCTTGGAAGAGGTCATCCCCAGTGGCAGCGTCACCGCCGCCAGCACGATCACCGCCTGCCAGCCCCAGAACGTGAAGGCCGCCAGCTTGTCGGAAATCAGCCGCGCCTGGGTGGTGCGCTGAACCACGTAGTACGATGTCGCGAACAGCGCGCTGCCGCCAAACGCGAAGATCACCGCGTTGGTGTGCAGCGGGCGCAGGCGCCCGAAGCTGGTCCAGGGCAGGTCGAAGTTGAGGATGGGGAAGGCGAGCTGGGCGGCGATCAGGACGCCAACCAGCATCCCCACGATACCCCACACGACCGTCATGATGGCAAACTGGCGAACGACCTTGTAGTTGTAGGTCGAGTGCTCCAGTGCAGCGTTGAGTTCACTCATGTCTTGTTTCCACTGTCAGTAATGTCAGGCAGATCGCCCGCTCGATAAATGCCTTTACACATCGGTAAATGCTGGCCCGGCGCCGAGATCCCAGAGGAACACCGTGGTCACCAGCAGCGATACCAGGATAACCAGGCCGACACCGACCACGGCGGTAGAGAACAGGAAACCCCGCTCCTCCGGAATATTCATCATGATGGGGATGCCCAGGTAGAGCAGATACACAGACCAGCTCACCGCTACCACCCCAATCAGCAGGTCGACCCAGAGCAGGGGGTAGAACCCCGCCGCGCCGAAGACAAACATCGGTGTAGCGGTGAGACCCGCGACCACGATGCCCTTGGCGAAAGATGTTTCCGCCCCATAGGTGCCCGCCATCCAGTGGATGAAGTAACCCACCGCGACGACGCAGCCGACCATGGCGAAGTAGAACAGGATGCAGAGTTGTAGCGCGCTGTCATAGGTCAGGCGTATGGCGGGCCCGTTGCCCACTGTCCAGCCCACGTCAGTGGTGCCGAAATACCAGGCAACCGCAGGAATCAGGGCGAGCACCCAGGGGTAGAGCACCAGGATGTTCTGGCTGCTGGTCGGCAGGCCGGCAACGCTGCGCCACTGGGCGCCGGGTTTGGTCAGAAGACCGATCGTGTGCTGGATCATGTGTTTTTTTTCTCCCCAAAGAATGACTGGTGCCGGGCACAGGCGAAGTGTACCGGGCCGCACGCCCGCGGCCATGATGCAGATCAAGAATCGGCGGGGTCGTCCCGCTCGAGGTGTCAGTTGGCGATGTTGGCTGCCAGCTGCAGGGCTTCCTGATCCAGGATTTCGATTTCCTTGTTGTCGACGCAGAGGATGCCGTTTTTCTGCATCCTGCTGAAGACCCGGCTGATGGTTTCCACGGTCAGGCCCAGGTAGTTGCCGATATCCACCCGCGACATGGGCAGGCGGAACTGGCTGGCGCTCAGGTTGCGCCGCGCGTTGCGGCTGGCAATGCTGAGCAACAGGGTGGCGACGCGCTCGTCAGCGGAGTTTTTGCTGAGCAGTGTGATCAGCAGCTGATCCTCGGTGATTTCACGGCTCATGAGCTGGAACAGGTGGCGCTGCAGGCTGGGCATGGAGGCGCTCAGGCGCTCCAGGGAATCAAAAGGTATGGCGCAGATGGCCGAGGTCTCCAGCGCCCGCGCCGAGGAGGCGTGGCTGTTGTTGCTGATGCCGTCCATACCGAGGATTTCGCCGGGGAAATAGAAGCCGGTAACCTGCTCGCGACCGTCGCTGGTGGTGCGATAGCCCTTTACGGCACCCGAGCGCACGGCGTAGATGGACTGGAACGGAGTACCTTCGTGGTAGAGCAGTTCGTTCTTCTGCAGCGGCTTGCTGCGCTGGATGATGTTTTCCAGCTGTTCCAGGTCCTGGTGGTTAATGGCCAGTGGCAGGCAGACTTTGCTGAGGCGGCAGGTTTCGCAGTTGACCTTGTACTCGTGGGTGCACGAGCGCAAGGGCGCGGTTTCACTGACATCTTGCAGGCGCATGGACATGCGTGACTCCCCTGGTTTGTAACGCGCAGTATAGTGTATTTGACAGGGCTACTGAACCTCTGTGGGCCAGCTTGCAAAACGATTTTCTAGCCCAGCGAGGCCACACTTTTCAGCACCAGTCGCACCAGTTCCGCCTGCCGCGAAACGCCGGTTTTGGCGAAAATGGACTTGAGCTGGGCACGGGCGGTGTGCTGCGAGATATTCTGTGCCTCAGACACCTCAGCGAGGCTCAGTCCCCGCGACAGCAGGATGGCAAGGTTGGCTTCGGCAGGGGTGAGGTCAAACAGCTGGCCAAGGGTGCCCTGAGAGCTGGGCTCATTCAGGTCCGGGTCGGAAATGAACACGGCAACGCAGGGGCTGGACTGGCCCTCACCCCACTCTGAAACCGGGACCGGGCGCAGTACCAGCCCCAGCTGCGCCCGATCACCGCCGCGCGGTACGCGCAGGGCACGGATGACCGACGCCTCGCCCCGGTGCAGGGCCTTGATGATGGTGTCCAGTGCGGTCTGCAGCTCGCGATTCTTGTCCCGCCCTTCAATGACCAGGTGTTGTCCACGTACGCTGAGGCCGTTGTCGCCCTCCAGAAGCGCGCGTGCGACGGTGTTGGCGCTGAGTACGCGGCCCTGCTCGTCGAGCACGATGGTGGCCACCGCCAGCTGTTCCACGGCGCCGGCGTACAGGTTGCGCTCCGAGGCGGTGCGCCCCAGGGTGGCATACAGCTGGATGGAGAGACGCAGGTGGGGCGCGATGCGGGCAATGGCAGCGCGCTCGTCGTCGTTGAAGGGCGGCTCAGTGTGGCGCCGGGAAAATCGCAGGCGTGCCAGCATCCCTCCGGGCTCCACCGTGTCCAGGCCGAGAATGCGAAACAGCCCCGCGGACTTCAGGTAGTGCTCGTAATACTCCGAGGCGACCAGCTCATCGTCGCTGAGAATGTCCTCCAGTGCCACCACCTTGTCGGGCGGCAGATTGACGAACGGGTCCAGCGCGAAAAACTGTTCGCGGTAGGCGGTGACCTCCCAATCTGCCGGGTCGGAAAGCGGCCGGGCGGCGGTGCCGTCCGCCGCTGGCCGCACACTGTTCAGGATGACGCCGCGATCGTCTTCTGCGGGTGGCCGCAGGACCAGTGAGACCACCTGACACTCAACGAGGCTGCGTAGCAGGGGGAGCGCTGAGGACCAGGGCGGGTTTTCCAGTGGGCCGCGGTACAGGGCCGCCACCAGGTCATCATAGGCAGCGGGCACACCGCCGATCGATGCGACGTCCAGCGGATCGCTCCGCGGGCTCATTTTTCGATACTCGACAGATCCATGGTGACCTCCGCAAGCGGTTTTGGTCGTCCAATACCCCAGCCCTGCAGGTAGTCAACACCAATTTCCTGGAGTTTGCGAATGATGTTCTCATTCTCTACGGATTCGGCAACGGTTTCCTGTCCGAGGAAGTGGGCGAGGTCGTTGATCGAGCGCGCCATGGCGTAATCGTTGCTGTCCTGGTCGATGCTGGTGATGAAGCTGCCGTCGATCTTGACGTAGTCCACCGGCAGCTCGCGCAGGTAATTGTGGCTCGCCAGCCCGGTGCCAAAGTCATCGATGGAGAACTTGCAGCCGATATTGCGGAAAGCCCGCACGAAATCCGCCGCTTTCACCAGGTTGGAAATGGTGCCGGTTTCGGTGATTTCGAAGCACAGGCGGTTGGTGCCTACACCGAACTCCGATATCTGCTCGAACAGGAAGTCCAGGAAGGCATCGTCGGTAACGCTGGCCCCAGACAGGTTGATCGCTACACTGGGGACGACCTTCTGGGCATCCATCAATGAGTTTATCCACATGAACGCTTCGCGCACCACCCAGCGATCCACCAGGGTCATGATGCCGTGGCGTTCGGCCGAGGTGATGAAGTTCTGGGGCGAGCTGAGCTTGCCGCTCTTGTCACGCATGGCCAGCAACAGTTCGTAGTGGCGCGTTGTGGGGCTCTCGCCGGTCATTGCCGTCTTTACAATCGGCTGGGCGCGCAACATGAAGCGCTCGCTGGAGAGTTCGTCCTCCAACGCCTTGCGCGAGCGGCGCTGCTCGCTGCGCAGGTTGCGCACTGTATCCTCGCTGGGCTGGTAGAGGTGTACACAGTTGCGGCCCAGCTGCTTCGCCTGCGTGACCGCCGCCTGGGCATTGGTCATCACCGCATCGACGTCCGGGCTGTAGTCCTGAATCGGGGCGATGCCCACGGAGACGGTGAAACTCACCTTTTCGCCGTCGATGTCCACACTGCCATTGGCAATATCGCTGCGCACCTGTTCTGCCAGCGCCTTGGCCTTTTCGGTGTCGCCATCGACAAGCAGAATCGCGAAAGTGTCCTCCTCCAGCCGGGCGGAGGAGGTCTTGCGCCCATGCAGCTGCGCCAGCAGGCGCGAAAACTCAAGCAGTACCTGGTCGCCGCTGATGCGATCGTAGATCTCGTTCACCAGACCGAAGCGGTCGATATTGAGCAGCAGGATGGCGTGCTGCGAGTGATGCGCATGGGCGTGGCGCAGCGCGCGACCCACCTGGTCAAGAAAGGTGTCACGGTTGATCAGGCGGGTGAGGGGGTCGTGGTTGCGGGCGAAACTCAGGGTGCGCTGCACGTCCTCCAGTGTGTTGTACATGCTCTGGTCGACGACGGACAGGCGGTCGGCCGGCGCGGGAGGCTGCGCCCCGCGACTGAGCTGGCGTGCCAGTTGCACCTGGTTGAGCTCGGCGACCTTCTGGCCGCGATCGTTGACGAACAGGAAGCGTTCCCGATCGTCGCTGATCCAGGCCAGCTGAATGCGGTGCTTGACGCCGGCTTTGTCGCGATAGTTCAGCCACATGCCCTTGCCGAGGCTGTCCACCCGCTGCACCCAGCGGCGCAGGCGCCGGGTTTTCGCCAGGCGCTCCTCGCGCGTGGGTTCCGGTTCATCGCCAGCCCCGGAATCTCCCTCGCCTTCACGTTGCAGCAGTTCGACGGGGATGTCGCCGGCGAGTACGCCGCGCAGTTCATCGAATACGGCCTGAATCGACACGTTGCCGGGCAGCGCGCTGCTGATCTGCTGCTCCATCAGGTCGATGAAGGGTTCTGCTTCGAGGCTGCGTTCGACGCACTGGTCCTCGCTGACCTCGCCGCGTTGCTGCTCCAGCAACCAGGTGGTCAGCAACTGCAGGGTGCGTCGCTGCTCCTCCCACTCGTCGCTGTCCACGCCCTGTTTGACGTGCGTCAGCACCATCAGGTCGCGCCAGCCCTGATCGATCAGGTCCTGCAGTATCCGGGGAATCTGCCCGGGCGGGAGGCAATCCCGCACCACGGTTTCCACCGCGTCACGCGCGCGGCGCAGTTTCTCTTTGCCCTCCTGGGTTTTGACCACCCGTTCGATATTGCGCGCATGCGCCTGTGACTGCTGTCGGGACAGCCGTTCAACATGCTCCAGGGCTGCAGCGAACACCGCGGAGTCGCCGTCATAGTCGCGGACAATCGTCGCGACAATTTCGGCGACGCGGCTCTCCAGCATACGGTTCGGGAAGTTCGCTGAACTGCCCAGCGCCGCCAGCTTGTCCACCAGCGTACGTGCCGGGTGGTCCGGTTGCAGGAAAAACTGCGGTTCGGTCAGCGCCAGCCGTGCGAGGGGCAACTGCAGGTTGCTCAGCACAGGCTGCAATTCACTGCTGACGTCCAGCTGTGAGCGGATGGTCTCGAACAGGCTGTCGATCATCTCCAGCTGGTTGCGGTTGTCCGCGCTCAGCGCGACATCGCCTGCAAGTTCCGGTGTCTGGCCCAGCAGGAAATCCGCGACGGCGGTTTCACCCCGCGCCACCTGTGGCGATTCACCACGCTGCTGCAGCAGGGCCAGTGCGTTGATCAATTTCTCGGTGTCGATGACGGCACCGGTCTGTGCCGGCGGCTGCTCAACCTTGCGCTTGAAGTTCAGGGCATTGATCACAGAGGAATACAGTTTTTCTGGACGCTGTTCAGCCCTGCCACCGCCTCCCGTGCCAGCCGTGGCGTCGCCTGGAGGTTGCCGCCGTCGGCTGCGATCGGGCCGCTCATCGGCCTTGCGCAGCAGGGAGCCGTTGGCCAGTATCTGGCCTTCGAGGTCCGGTCGTATCCCGGCCTGCTCCAGAATCTCGTTCAGGTGCCGGTACAGGCTGTCGAGATTGCGGACAAACAGGCGGGCAAAGAGATCATAGATGCGCTGGGTGAGCTGCTGAGGTATGCGGTACTCCTCCAGCACCAGTTGCAGCGCACGTGCCAGCTGGGCGACGTGCTCCGGCAGTCGCAGGGTCAGCGGATCGACCCGCACCAGTTCTGCCACGCGAATCTGCAGGGCTTCCATGCCGATGCGGTGCAGGTCCTCGCCGACGTGCGCGAGGCGGTCGACGGCCAGGTAGTTTTCGAAGGTGTGGAGATCCACCAGATCCATGGTGCCACTCTCGTCCATAACGTCCCACCAGTGGTTCAGCTCGGCAGCGGGCGGTGTCAGCTTGTCGTGGAAGCTGCGGTAGTGCCCCAGGAAACTGCCGACCATGCCGCGCTGGTGGATTTGCAGAATGCCGATGGCGTCTGTGATCTGGGTGCGCGATATCTGGCCCTGTCGCGGCGAGGGCGCAGAGCGCAGCAGGTTTTCTGTGAGCTCTTCCAGGAAGCGCGCAAAGCGGCGCTCAAGTTCCCGTTCGCTGATCTGGCGGTAGGTGTCAAACGTGTTCACGCCGGTTTCTCCGCGACGACTGGGCAACCGCGCCGCGCCATGCAGCGGCAGTCCCGGGCGGACGAGCGGAGGTGGATCGCGGAAAGGGGGGCAGGTGACATGTCAGCTCTGTATCGGATGGGGAAGCTCCCGCCGCGGCGAACGAATGCACGCAGTATACCTGCACCAAATCCAGCGACAAGCGCTGGTGTGGTGTGCAGGCCGCGGCATCTAGAGCGCTGCGGGGTTTTTTCCCGGTAGCGCAAAGGCCAGGATCGCGTCACCGGCAGTGGACCAACCGTGACCCCCGGCTGCCAGCACGACGAACTGCCTGCCACCGGCTTTGGCCCGGTAGCTCAGTGGCGTGGCGTTCCCGGTGTACGGCAGATCGTATTGCCACAGCAACTCACCGCTGGCGCTGGAAAACGCGCGCAGGTAGGCATCGGTGGTGGCGGCGATGAAAATCAGGCCGGACGCGGTGCTCAGCGGACCGCCCGCATTGGGGGAGCCCGCCTCGAACCAGAACGGCCAGGGTGCCTGCCCGCGGGTCGTGCCCAGCGGGCGTGTCCAGGCGACCTCCCCGGAGAGCAGATCCACGGCTGTCAGGCTGCCCCAGGGACGCGGGTTGCAGGGTGCGCCCAGCGGGGAGAAGAGCGGAAACCGGCGCACGCCATAGGGACTGCCCTGCATGGGGTAGTGCTCAATCGGGTAGCCCGCCGTCGGGTTGAGTGCATCGTACTCGGCCCGCGGTATGAGCTGCACCACCGTCGCCAGGTGCATCTGGTTGACAATAAGCAGGCCCCGCCTGGGGTCGATGCTGGCGCCGCCCCAGTTAATGCCGCCAGTGGTGCTGGGGTAGAGCACGCTGCCCTCCAGGCTTGGCGGCGTGAACATCCCCTCCGACCGGTAGCGTGCGAGGGTTCTGCGGCAGGCCAGTTTGTCGAGCCAGACCAGCCCGTCCATGTCTTCCGGCCCCAGTCTGGCGGGCAGGTGCAGCGGCGCCGGATGTGTCGGGAACGGCTGGGTTGGGGAGAGGGTCTCGCCGGGTACACCGTTCTGCGGCACCGGCCGCTCCTCGACGGGATACAGCGGCTCGCCGGTTTCCCGATCAAGCAGGAACACATGGCCCATCTTGGTGGCCTGCGCCAGCCCCGCGCGGCCGGCACCCACGCCGGGAATGCGAAACAGCGTGGGCTGGGAGGCAACGTCGTAATCCCAGACGTCGTGATGCACGGTCTGGAAATGCCAGCGCACCTCGCCGGTGCTGGCGTCCAGCGCGACGACGGAGGACCCGTAGGCGTCAATGCCATCGCGCTCCCCACCAAACAGGTCCGGGGCGGGGTTGCCGGTCGGGACATAGATCAGACCGCGCTCCGGGTCCCCGGCAATCGGCGCCCACACGTTGGGGCTGCCCTGGTGGTAGCGTGCGCGGCCCAGGCTGTCGCGATGCCGCGCCCGGTAGGCCTCGGTGACAGGTTCCCAGGCCCAGACCAGCTCGCCGCTACGCACGCTGAAGGCGCGCACCACACCGGAGGGCACATCCTTGCGTTCATTGTCCGGTACCAGCGCGCCGATAATCGCCAGGTCGTTCTGTATCCAGGGCGGTGACGTGGGATAGTAAACCAGCGGTTCGCCGCCCTGGATATCCTCCTTCAGCGAGACCCGACCTGCAGTGCCAAACTCCTCGCAGGGTTGACCACTGCGCGCATCCAGGGCGATCAACTCGGCGTCCCGGGTGCCATAGAGAATGCGTGTCCCGCAGTGGGCGGCAGCCTCCTCGGGCTCCGCGGACCGCCACAGTGCCACGCCGCGACAGACGGCGGGGTAGAGGCCACTGCGCCGGTTCTGCACATCGGGATCAAACACCCAGCGCTCCTCGCCGGTCTCTGCATCCAGCGCAAAGACCCGCCCAAAGGGCGTGCAGTAATACAGGCTGTCACCATCAACGATCGGCGTCACCTGCAGCGAGGTCAGTCCCCAGTCCCCGCTGCCGTCGCTGAAATCGCCGGAGCGGTGGCTCCACGCGAGCTCCAGTTGGTCGACGTTCTCCGGCGTAATGTCGGTCAGGTCGGCATACTGTGCTGCCTCCCTCCCGCCGTAATGCGGCCAGCCCTGTGCCGCAGCATCGGCCGCCGCAGCATCGGCCGCCGCAGCATCGGCCGCCGCAGCATCGGCCGCCGCAGCATCGGCTGCCGCGGGGCGTGCCGGCGCGGTGTCGGTGGCGGCATGACAGCCAGCGGCCAGAGCAAGGGCAGCGAGCAGGGCAGCGAGGCCGCGATAACGGTTCACGAGCCGGCCGAGGTGTTGGCGGCCTGCAGGAAGGCGGGTTTCTCCCCGCCGCCGTGCACGGCAATACTGGTGCCGCTGATGTAGGAGGCAAGGGGTGATGCCAGGAACAGGCAGGCATCGCCGATATCCTCCGGTACCGCCATGCGGCCCAGTGGTATGGTACGGCCCACGGCGGCCACCCCGGCTGCATCGCCGTAATGCAGGTGGGATTGTTCAGTTTCTACCAGGCCGGCGATGATGGCATTGATGCGCACCAGGGGCCCCCATTCCACGGCCAGCGAGTGGCCCAGGTTGACCAGCCCCGCCTTGGCTGCGCCATAGGCGGCCGTGCCGGGAGAGGGCCTGATCGTGCTGACGCTGGCGATATTGATGATGCTGCCACCCGACGCCTGCCCCTGCATGACCCGGTTGGCCAGTTGGGCGGCGTGCAGCGCCGAGGTGAGATTGAGGGCAATGATGGATTCGTGGAAGCGCGGCGAGACGGTCGCCGCATCCGCATGCGGTGCACCGCCGGCGTTATTGACCAGCACGTCCAGCCGTCCGCAACGCGCGACCACAGTATCGATCAGCGCCTCCAGTTCGTCGTATTTGCGCACGTCGCAGGCGACGAAAAAGGCCTCGCGGCCGCCAGCGGCGGGCAGCTGTTCCGGAGGATTGCGGCCACAGATGGCAACCTCGGCGCCCGCCGCGAGGAATCGCTCGCTGATGCCGCGGCCAACGCCTTTGCCGCCACCTGTCACCAGGACCACGCGGCCGCTGAAATCCATCGGGTTGTGCATAATGTCTTGCTCCTTGTCAGGGATGGCGGGCAACTTGTGATCGGCGTATGAATTGCCTAATATGCCTCGGCCTCGCGCATCCTAACCCGGTCCACAGAAAACCGGAAACAGCGAGGGTCAAGCGGTCATTTTCGGGCGAACAGAGACGCGGTCGGTAGACTTTGCTGAACTGCTTGCCTCTCCATCAAGCAATCAGGACGTAGACAGTTATGACAACAGAATCTCTTCCTGTACTCGCCATTCTGGGCGGTACCGGCGATCTCGGCACAGGTTTGGCGCGGCGTTGGGCGCAGGCGGGATATCGGGTCATCATCGGCTCCCGCACCCAGGAAAAAGCGGAGCAGGCCGCCAGCGACCTGCGTCAGGTGATGGCTGCGCGCGGTGCCACGGTCAACGTGGAGTCCATGGAGAACCTGGCGGCTGCCGAGGCTGCGGATATCGTCGCGATCACGGTGCCCTTCAGCCACCAGAAGAGCACCCTGGAACTGGTCGCACCGGCCCTGCAGGGTAAAATACTGATCGACGTCACCGTGCCGCTGGTGCCGCCGCGCGTGGCCCGCGTACAGCTGCCCCCAGAGGGCAGCGCGGGCCAGATTGCCCAGGATCTTCTGGGCGAGGGTGTGGATGTGGTGTCCGCGTTCCAGAACGTGGCAGCAGCGCACCTGCAGGATGAAGGCGCGGTGGATTGCGATGTGCTGGTGTGTGGCAATAAAAAGGAAGCCCGCGCCGCGGTCATTACCCTGGTCGAGGCGGCGGGTTTGCGCGGCTTCCACGCCGGAATGATCGCCAATGCCGCTGCGGCCGAAGCGCTCACCTCGGTACTGATCACGATCAACAAACAGTACAGCTGCCACGCCGGCATCCGCATCTCCGGCCTGGATAGCCATGGATGAGTGCACGGCTTGAACTGATTCCCCTGGAGGGCTTTCCCGAAGTCGCACCGGGGGATGACCTTGCCGCACTGATTTACGCCAGCCTCCAGCACAACCGCCTGCAGTTGCAGGACGGTGATGTGCTTGTGCTGGCGCAAAAAATTGTCTCCAAGGCGGAGAACCGCTACCGCCGGCTCGCCGAGGTCGTACCCGGTGAGCGTGCCCTCGACCTTGCCCGCGAGGCGGACAAGGATCCGCGGCTGGTACAGTTGATTCTCGATGAATCCCGAGACGTGCTGCGCGTGCGCAAGGGCGTCATCATTGTCGAGCATCGCGAGGGGTATGTGCATGCCAATGCCGGCATCGATCGCTCCAACATCCAGAACGCCGCCGACGACCCCCGCGTGCTGCTGCTTCCGGAGGACAGCAATGCCTCTGCGGCGCGCCTGCGCGAGAACCTGGGTGCGCTCTGCGGGCTGCTTCCCCAGGTGATCATCAACGACAGCGCTGGCCGGGCCTGGCGGGTTGGTACGGTGGGGCTGGCGCTCGGCACCGCGGGCCTCGACCCCTTGTTCAACCAGATAGGGGATTGCGACCGGTTTGGTAACCGGCTGGAAGTGACGGAGCCGGCTGTGGCTGATGAGCTGGCCGCAGCGGCCTCGCTGGTGCAAGGCCAGGCGGCTGAGGGCCTGCCGGTGGTTCTGGCCCGCGGCGCGCGCCTGCGCGCGTCTCCGCGGGACGCGCGAGTGCTGCTGCGCCCCCGCGAGCAGGACATGTTCCGGTGACGACGGCTGCGGCGGGTTCAGTGCTGGCGCTGTCCGGTGGAGTAGGCGGTGCGAAGCTGTGCCTGGGCCTGAGTGATTGCCTGCCGGCGGAGCGTCTGCATATCGCCTGCAATACCGGGGACGATTTTCAGCACCTCGGTTTGACCATCTGCCCGGATATCGACACGGTGCTGTACACCCTGTCCGGGCGCAACGACTCGGCCCGGGGCTGGGGGCTGGCCGGGGAAACCTGGGAAGTGCTGCAGGCCCTGCAGGCGCTGGAGGCTGACACCTGGTTTCGCCTGGGCGACCGGGATCTGGCGACACACCTCTGGCGCGCCGGTGAACTGGCGCGCGGTGGCTCACTGTCCGCCGTGACGGCAGAGCTGGCCCGCCGCCTGGGTGTGCGGGCGCAGGTCTACCCCATGAGCGATGATCCGGTGCCTACCCTGGTGCACACTGATGCGGGGGAACTGGCATTCCAGGAGTATTTCGTGCGTGAACAGTGTCGTCCGCGGGTCAGCGGTTTCCGCTTTCGTGGCATTGATGCGGCTCGATTGCAGCCCTCACTGGCCGCACTCTGCAGGTCGGCCGATCTGGCTGGCGTGATTATTTGTCCTTCCAATCCCTTTGTGAGTATCGACCCGATACTGCGGCTGGACAATTTCTGGCAGACCCTGAGACAGTGCAACACCCGTGTCGTGGCGGTTGCTCCTATCGTTGCCGGGCAGGCGCTGAAAGGGCCCGCGGCGAAGATGATGGCGGAACTCGGGATGCCGGTAACCGCCTGCGGCGTGGCAGAACACTACGCGCGTCATTACCCCGGCCTCGTCACGACGTTTGTTATCGACCACAGTGACGCTACACTGGCGCCGGAGATTGCGGCGCTTGGAATGGAGGTGCAGGTGAGATCAACAGTCATGCAGGAGCGCGCGAGCAAACAGGCGCTGGCGAAGTCCTGCCTGGAGCTGCTGTGACGTCGCCGCTGCATGTGGTGCTGCCGTTGAAGCAGCTGGAGGCGGCAAAGACCCGACTGGCCGATGCGCTGCCACCGCCACAGCGACGGGCGCTGGTGCTGGCGATGGCCGGCGATGTCGTGCGTGTGCTGTCATCCCATCCGGGCGTGGCCTCGATCACCCTCATTTCAGACGCCCCGGAGGCAGATTCCCTGGTCATCGGCGGCAAAGTCCGCCTCTGGTCGGAATCCTCCCTGCTCGCGACCCCCGCTGCGGCGGAGGCGCCGCTGCAGGCGCTCAACCAGGCGCTGGGGGCGGCCTGCGAGCGGTTGCGTGCCGACGTTGTGCCGGCAGATGCCCTGCTCATGGTCATGCATGCCGACCTGCCATTCCTCACGCCCGAAGATATTGACGCTGCACTCGCCCGAAAAGAAGTGGGGAGTGGCTTGCTGGTGGCCTGTGATGAGGCGGGCACTGGAACCAACCTGTTGCTGTTCAGAGCCGACCTGCGGCCAGCTTTTTCGTTTGGCGGTGACTCCTGTGTGCGACACCTCGAGTGGGCCCGCCGGCAGGGGCTTGCGGCGGGTTCACTGTTGCGCCCCGGGCTGGCTCGCGACATCGACACCCCGCGTGACCTGGAGCGCCTTTGGGCAGCACCGGAGACCATTTCTGGGCCTTTGACCCGTGCCTGGGCAGGGCAGTTTGCCCGCGCGCAACAACTGGCGGGTGCGACGGTGGCAGCGCCACCGCGCTCCGGTCTGGCCGCGCTACGTGCCGAATTGATGGGCGGTGTACTGCCCTCTGAGGCGGTCTGCCTGTCCCTCGCGGAGTTCACCGACACGCCCGGTCTGGTAGCACTCGCCGGTGAGCTGCGCGACCGTGGTCACGGCCAGGTGGTGACCTATTCGCGCAAGGTATTTGTGCCACTCACGCGCCTGTGCCGGGATGTCTGTCATTACTGCACCTTCGCTACGACCCCCAGGCAGGTCGCGGCGCCTTACCTGAGTGTTGACGAGGTGCTGGCGCTGTGCCGCGCCGGTGCGGCACAGGGGTGCCAGGAAGCGCTGCTGACGCTGGGTGAGAAGCCCGAGTTGCGCTACCGGGCTGCGCGTGAGGCACTCGCCGACATGGGTTTTGCCACGACGCTCGAGTACGTGGCGCATGTCGCTGGACGTATTCTCGAAGAGACCGGCCTGCTGCCGCATATCAACGCGGGCTGCATGACGGCAGAAGAAATTGCCGCGCTGCGACCGGTCAGTGCGTCCATGGGCATCATGCTGGAGTCTGCCTCCGAGCGCCTGTGTGCAAAGGGCATGCCGCACTATGGGTCACCGGATAAACAGCCTGCAGAGCGCCTGCGCACCCTGCAGTTGGCCGGCGAGGCCTCAGTGCCCTTCACCTCTGGTATTCTCATTGGTATTGGTGAGACCCGGCGTGAACGTATAGAGTCCCTGCTGGCGCTGCGCCGGCTGCACCAGCAGCACGGGCATTTGCAGGAAGTGATTGTGCAGAACTTCCGTGCCAAGCCCGGTACCCTGATGGCCGGTGCGCCGGAACCCGACCTGGAGGACCTGCTCTGGACTCTGGCCGTAGCACGCATCATCTTTGGCCCCGAGATGAATTTGCAGGCCCCCCCTAATCTCAGTCCTGGTGTTCTGCCGCAATTGCTTGCAGCAGGCATCAACGATTGGGGTGGCGTGTCACCGGTGACGCCAGACCACGTCAATCCCGAGGCTCCGTGGCCGCATCTGGACCATCTCGCCCGGGAGACGGCAGCGGCCGGTAAATTCCTGGAGCAGCGCCTGACGATCTACCCCGGCTATGTGCAGCAGGCATCACGGTGGCTTGACCCCGCCCTGCGCACCCCGGTGCTCAGACTGCAGGATGCCGCCGGGTTTGCGCGACGCGACAGTTGGGTTCCGGGAGAGGAGGCGCCCGTTCCGGCAGTTGAGGCAGCACTGCTCTCGTCGCCCCTGAACGCCTTTGCGGTTGCATCCGAACTGCGCGCCGTGGTGGAGCGATGCGAACGCGCCGAGCCCCTTGGCGAAGCCGATGTGGTGCGGCTGTTTGCGGCTCGTGGCCCCGAATTCCGCTTTGTCGTTGAGGCAGCGGATCGCCTGCGCCGGGTGCGCTGTGGTGATGCGGTGAGCTATGTCATCAACCGCAATATCAACTACACCAATGTGTGCTACTTCAAATGCCAGTTCTGTGCATTTTCCAAGGGCAAGCACAGCGAGGAACTGCGTGGCAGGCCCTACGATATCAGTGCCACCGAGATCGCGCGGCGCTGCCGCGAAGCCTGGGCGCGCGGTGCCACAGAGGTCTGCATGCAGGGTGGTATTCACCCGGATTACACGGGCCAGACCTATCTGGACATTCTGGCCACAGTGCGGGCAGCGACTCCCGATATGCATATTCATGCATTCTCCCCGCTGGAAGTGTGGCAGGGCGCCGCAACACTGGGTCTGCCGCTGGTGGATTACCTGCGGCAACTCAAGGCCGCAGGTCTCGGAACGTTGCCGGGAACCGCGGCTGAAATCCTCGATGACGAGGTGCGAGCCACGCTGTGCCCGGACAAACTGAACACGGCGGAGTGGCTGGAGGTGATGGAAACGGCCCACAGCATCGGTTTCCGTACCACCGCAACCATCATGTACGGGCATATCGAACAGCCGCAGCACTGGGCGCGACACCTGCTGCAGCTGCGCGCACTGCAGGCGCGCACCGGCGGTTTTACTGAACTGGTGCCCTTGCCCTTCGTGCACATGGAAGCCCCGATGTTTCTGCGCGGCAAGGCCCGGCGGGGCCCAACCTTCCGCGAGGCGGTGCTGATGCACGCGGTATCGCGGCTGGTGCTGAACGGCTTTATCGACAACATCCAGACCTCATGGGTCAAGATGGGCGAGGCGGGCGTGGACGTCTGCCTGAACGCCGGGGCCAATGATCTCGGTGGCACCCTGATGAACGAGAGCATCACCCGGGCTGCCGGCGCGGCCCACGGCCAGGAGTGGGCACCCGCAGTGATGGAGGCGCGAATCCATGCACTCGGCCGCAACCCACGGTTACGCACCACCCTGTATGGTGATGCAGCCGTGGAGCATCGCATCGCGGCGGATGCAGCGATTCCCCTGGTGGCGATAGAAAACGCCGATGCCGGGAAATTGGCCCGTGACAAACGGCTGTTGCCGCAAGCTGATCTGCCCGTTGTCACGCCGCCAGAGCAGGTGGTACTGATGGCAGCCTGCAACTGAGTCGTGGCTGCGCGCGTACAGCTTGAAGCGAGCTGGCTCAGGCATCTGGCCCCGGAGTTTGAAAAGCCCTACATGCGCGAACTCCGTGCCTTTCTGCAGGCGGAAAAGGCTGCCGGTGTACAGGTGTTCCCGCCGGGCGCCGAGATATTCAACGCCTTTGCGCACACCCCGCTGGAGCGCACGCGGGTCGTGATATTGGGGCAGGATCCCTACCACGGCCCCGGCCAGGCTCACGGCCTGTGCTTTTCTGTGCGCCCGGGCGTTGCGCTGCCACCGTCCCTGCAGAATATTTTCAAGGAACTGGAGCGAGACCTGGGCATACCCCGCCCGCAGCAGGGGTGCCTCATCCCCTGGGCGGATCAGGGAGTCCTGCTGCTGAACAGCGTGTTGACCGTCGCTGCGGGCCGTGCGGCCTCACATCAGGGCAAGGGCTGGGAGACCTTTACCGACTGCGTGGTGGAACTGGTCAACCGCGAATGCCGTGGCGTTGTGTTCATGCTCTGGGGCAGTTATGCCCAGCGCAAGGGCGCGGCGATTGACCGCGATCGCCACTGCGTACTGACCGCGCCCCATCCCTCGCCACTCAGTGCGCACCGTGGCTTTATCGGCTGCGGACATTTCAGCGCGGCCAACACCTGGCTGGCCCGGCAAGGACAGCCTCCCATCGACTGGGAGCTGCCACCTCAGCCAAACGGCACTGCATAGGGAAGTTGCAGAACCGCCAGTGCGGTGCCCCTTTCGGCTGCGGTGAGCAGCCCTTCCTCCACTGCAGTCTCGGTCGTGGATACCAGGGCCAGCTGCGCACCACTGTCTGCACGCGCGGCATTGATGACCGTGCCGGCGGGCTGCGCCTGGCCAGCCCGGAACAGTGCATCACCGGCGTGCAGCTCGGTGCACCCGGGTGTTGCCGTCATGAGCAGCATGCGGCGTTTCGCCTTGCCCTTGTAATGCATGCGTGCGATCACCTCCTGCCCGGGGTAGCAACCCTTGCGAAAGTTGATGTGGCCGATGAGGTCGTAATTCAGCTGTTGCGGCAGGAACTCGCCGCTGGTTGCCGCGGACAGCCGCGCAACACCCTGTCGCAAGGTGGCGGCCTGCCAGGCAGTTTCATCCGCCTGCAGGGCCGACTGTGCCCTGAGTGAGCTGAGCAGGTAGCTCGCGGCGGTGCTGCGCACCCAGAGTTCCACTGCGTCTTTATCTCCAGTGGTGCGCAAGGCGATGGCGTCTGCTGTGTGCGTCCAGGCCAGCGGGGCTGCGGGAACCTCCGGAAGCCCCTCGCCCAGCGCGCCGGTCAGCTCCCGCCCCTGAATCCCCAGCAGCTGCCAGTCCTCGCTCGCATTGCGCAGCTGTACCTTGGAGAACACGGCGAACCGACGCAGGTTGTCCAGTGTGCGCTCGAGTATCTCCCCGCGCAGGCGCAGCAGCAGCGTGTCGGGTGCCACGGCGAGAGCGACGAAATCGGCGAGCACGCGCCCCTGTGGGTTGCAGAAGGTACCGTAACAGGCGGCGTCCGATGCGAGCTGCCGAATGTCGCAGCTGGCCTGGTTGTGCAGGAAACTCACGGCATCGGGGCCGCTGACTTCGAGCAGTGCTTCGGAAACCAGCGGCGTCAGCAGCAGCTTGGTGTGTGGGCAGTCGGGGCTCTGGTGGTCTGTCACAGTATGCTTTGCACCTCCTGTCTGTGTAGTGCGGCCGCGGTTTGGCCGTGCGTGGCGACGACAGGCTATAATAGCGGCTTTTGACGTTTGCGTACCCAATGGGAGCTGTCATGCTCGACACAGAAGACCACAATCGCATGCGCTGGGCCAGCCGTCGCGGAATGCTGGAGCTCGATCTTGTGCTGGAGCCATTTGTCAACCAGTGCTACCCGCAGCTCGATGCCGTCGATCGGGAACGCTATCGCCAACTGATGCTCTGCGAGGATCAGGAGTTGTTTGGCTGGTTCCTGCGCCGGGAGATGCCCGAGGACCCGGAGCTGGCCGCCATTGTTCGCAACATACTCACCTTCACTCGTCCTGACCTGGACTGACCGTCGCCCACAACCCTGCTGGTGTCTGTTCTCTCTGCTGCTTCTGCTGGCCATCACCGAGTTGGCCGCGCGCGGCTACGGCGGGTATGCGCTGGCTGCATTACCCGCCTGGGCGCTCGTCGCCCGGGTGGGCATGCCGCGACCCAAGGACCGCTGGCGTCTGGAGATTCATGCGCAGCAGTGTTGGCTGAGCGGCCCCTGCTGCAGCCGTCTGGCGCCGGTCGCTTTTGAACCCCATGCCGTCCTGCTGCCGCGTGTCTGCGTGCTGGTCTGGCTGCGGCTAGGCAGTCGCCGGCGGCACTACCTGTGGCTCTGGGCGGCAGATTTTGATGACGCCGACTACCGCGCACTGCGCCGCTGGTGGCTTGTCTACCGCCCTCGCGAGGAGCGTTTCCGCTAACGGATGAAGTGTGCGAGATCGGCCTTGAAGCTGGCCATGGAGGGAGGGTGCAGGTACATCATGTGACCCGCTTCGTAGTACGCTTCGCTGATATTGCCGCGCAGTTTCTCCGGCAGATCCATATGCCGCAGGAAGTGGCGGGTGGCGCCGAGTGGGGTGGCCAGATCGTAGTAGCCCTGTTGCACCAGAACGCGCATATTGGGGTTCTGGGTCATTGCAAAAGCCAGGTCCACAGCCGTGTTGGCCACGGGCTGCGTGCCCACGGGGCCGGGGTGGGTGTGTTCCTGGCTCCACGCCTCCCAGAGTCCTGCCGACGTGATGTAGGTGAGGTCGGTCTTCACCCCGATCACCTCGCGATAATAGTCGTTGAAGGTGGCGACAAAGGCCGGGCCGACGGCAGGGAAGAACGGGTCATACATGAAGTCCTCGGCCACATGATTGATCCCGTCGCCGACAAAGCGGGAGTCGATGCGACCAACAGTTTTGCGCTGGCTGCGCAGCAATTCCTTGGCGAAGCGCGCCTCATCGATGCGCAGGTTGGCCCGCTCCCAGTAATCCGCGCCGATGCCGGTGAGTCGCTGCAGGCCACGCAGCACCTCCTGACGCGCCGCGGCGCTGGCGGCGTTGCCCTGCAACAGCAGCGGGGCGTACTGCTCCAGCGCGAAGCGCTCGGCCTCTTCAACCATCGTGTCCAGCGACTCGGGACGGAATTCGCTGACGCCGTGGTACCAGGCCGTGGCGGCAAACGTGGACAGGTAGTTCACATAGGGCAGGTCGTTCGGGGTGCCCGCGCTGCCGGCGATGTAGTCCATGTAGGGGGAGACCAGCACCACCCCGTCCAGCGCAATACTGTGGCGGTTAAGCAGGTCCCATGCCACACCGCCGCTGCGTATGCCGCCGTAGCTCTCCCCAAGCAGATACTTGGGAGACGTCCAGCGGCCGTTTGCCGTTATGTAACGCGCGATAAAATCTGAGACTGTCTGGATATCCTTGCTGACGCCCCAGAAGTCTTCACCTTTGCCTTTGCCGACGGCGCGTGAGAATCCGGTGCCGACGGGGTCGATCATGACCAGGTCGGCCCTGTCGAGAATACTGTATTCATTGTTGGTGTAGCGAAAGGGGCCCCGCGTGCTGAATGCGGTGTCCTCAACCACGGTGCGCTGTGGCCCGAGTATGCCCATGTGCAGCCACATTGAGGCGGAGCCGGGCCCGCCGTTGTAGGCGAAAAGCAGCGGGCGGCTGCGTTTGTCTGTGTCTGCCCTCACGTAGGCGGTGTAGCCGTAATGGGCGATCACCTCGCCGTCATCATTTTTCATCTCCAGCGTGCCGGCAGTCGCGCGATAATCGATGTGCTTGCCGTCGATTCGCACCCGTCCGCTGCTTTCGGCGTGCAGCGGTGGCGGGACAGGCAGTGCTGCTTCGGCCGTGTCGTCGCTGTCATCGGCGGTGACAGGCGGTGGGGTCAGCAGCAGGACGGCACCAAAGCACAGCGGTGCCAGCAGCGATCGCAGCGTCATGTAACTGGAGGGCATGTGGTCTTCCTCGGAAATGGGCGGGCGTAGGGTATCAAGTCCTGTACCGCACGCAAGGGTGACCCCGCTGGCCTCGAGGCCGCTGCGTGAGCGGACAGCCGGGGGCGCTGCGGGTTTGGGTATTTGTGCCTGGCCGGGGTCATTGCGCTGGTGTAGTGGCATCGCGAGGTGCTGTCGTGCGCTAATACGGGCCCAGTTTTTGATAGGGCAATAACATGATAACGCGTAATCCGACTCGCGCCTGGCGGCATCTGCTTGCGATACTGTTCCTGCTGGGGGCAGGCTCGGTGGGCGCGGCCGGCCAAAAACCCAACATCCTTGTGATCTGGGGGGACGATATCGGCTGGTCCAATCTCAGTGCCTACCACCAGGGTATGCTCGGTGGCAGCACGCCGAATATTGACCGGATTGCGCAGCAGGGTGCGCGCTTCACTGACTACTACGGCGAGCAGAGCTGCACCGCCGGACGATCCGCGTTCATCACCGGCCAGCACCCCCTGCGTACGGGGCTGCTCAAGGTGGGGATGCCGGGCGCAGAAATCGGCCTGCAGGCTGAGGACCCCACCATTGCGGAACTGCTCAAACCACACGGCTATGCGACCGGCCAGTTCGGCAAGAACCACCTTGGAGACAAGGACGAGTTCCTCCCCAGCAATCACGGTTTTGACGAGTTCTTCGGCAACCTCTACCACCTGAACGCCGAGGAGGAGCCGGAGACGTATTTCTACCCGAAGGACCCGGAGTTCCGTAAACGTTTTGCGCCCCGCGGTGTGATTCGTTCCTATGCCGATGGCCGCATTGAGGACACCGGTCCCTTGAGCCGCAAGCGCATGGAAACGGTGGACCAGGAGTTCACCGATGCCGCAATTGATTTCATGAGCCGCGCGCAGCGCGATGAGAAGCCGTTTTTTGTCTGGTTCAATGCCACGCGCATGCACAACTGGACACGGCTGGCACCGAAGTGGGACGGCGCATCCGGTTACGGTTTGTACGCGGATGGCCTGATGGAGCACGACGACCACGTCGGGCAGCTGTTGGACACCCTGGACGCGATGGGCATCGCCGACAACACGATCGTGATCTACTCGACGGATAACGGTGCGCAAACCAATACCTACCCGGACGGGGGTGTTGAGCCGTTTCGCGGTGAGAAGGGCTCTACCTGGGAAGGGGGCTTCCGGGTGCCGGCAATGATCCGCTGGCCTGGTGTGGTCCAGCCGGGAACCGTCATCAACGATATCTTCTCCCACCTCGATTGGCTGCCCACGCTGCTGACCGCCGTGGGTGAATCTGATATCAAGGATAAGCTGCTGCGTGGACATCGTGTGGGCAACAAGACTTTCAAGGTGTATCTCGACGGCTACGACCAGACGGAATTGCTGGCTGGCACGGGCCCCGGCAAGCGCAACAATCTGTTCTACTTTGACGACAACGCCAACTTCAACGCCTTGCGCTGGGGCGACTGGAAGCTGCATTTCGCCTGGGCAATGCAGGGCTGGAGCGGCCCGCGCGAGGCGCTGAACTTCCCGCGCATCATCAACCTGCGCAGCGACCCCTACGAAACGTCCATCGATTCCGGCCTGTACTCGCGCTTCTTTGCCGATCAGCTGTGGTTGTTTGTGCCGGTGCAGCAGGAAGTCGGCAAGTGGCTGGCCACGTTCCGCGAATTCCCGCCGCGGCAGCCGACGGCGAGTTTCACGATTGACCGCATCATGCAGCAGATGCAGCAAATGCAGCAGATGCGCGCCACCGCCGCGCAGGCGGCCGGCGGCTGAGCAGGCGCTGAACTCGGGCCTGCCTGAGCGCTATCCCCTGCGGCGAGCCCGAGCCGCGCTTGCGTTTCGGGCCCGCCCTGCCCGTAGCTAGTGCAGCAGGGCTTCGCAGATGTCGGCGAAGGTGCGTGCCTGGATACGATCCTGGTAGTCAACCTGCAGGCGACGGGCAATCTGTCGCGCATCCAGCAGGCCGCGCAGGCTCACGCCGTCGTTGGCAATCACCATCAGGTAGTCCTGGCCAAGGTGCTGCATGGTCTGCAGAATCCTGCCGACGTTGGCGTGCAAGACCTGGTCGTGACGTACGCCCTGCAGTGCTGAGCACGGTGTCATCACATCGCCCACCGTCAGGTCCTGGCGCACCTTGCCGGTGGCGACAGCCACCTGCATGAGCCGCGATGAGACCAGGTCACGGCGGGTGATAATGCCTTTCAACTGTTCATCCATGTTGATGACCAGTTTCAGGCTGGCGTGCTCGCGGTCCAGCAGCATCAGGGCTTCGGCAATGCCGGTATTGCTTTCCAGCAATGGAGGCGCGGTAAAGTCAAAATCCAGCAGGGCTTTACTGGCCGGGCTGGAAAGCTGCAGATCGCGCGGCAGTTCGGGCTGGTGAATGCGTTTGACCTCGGTCAGCGGCAGAGTGTGCAGTGATTTGTAAGCGTCCATGGAATATCTCCCTAGGCACACGCGATGCGTGGACCTTGTTGTGTCAGAAAAAAGGGTGACGGAGAGATTCAACGAACGGGGGGCGCCCTGGGGTTGTGGGGGGGATAGGGGAGTGCACTCGCCGGTCGGCGCAGGGCACCGCAGGCAGCAACGTGGTATCCGGTATCGAGCGACTCGGCCAGTGCGCGACCGGGCAGTGCCGGCTCGCTTTTGCTGTCCTCGAACAGCGAGGTATCGATGACATCGCCGTAGCTTGCCAGGCCGGCTCCGGGGTCGCTCGCCGCAGCCACTGAACTCAGGGCGCTACCGAGAGCGCAGGCGAGCAGGAAAAGCAGGGGAGCCAAGCCCTTCAGCCACCACCTGTTTGCTCTGTGAACGCCCTGCATCGGCCAACACCCCTCAGCTACCGACAAAACGTTACACCCGATGGCGAGCGTGCCCGCAGCGGGAATTACGGTATTAATACAGGTTTCTCCGCGCGGTGGACGGTTGGCGCAGCGCGCTTCAGCGGGCGATGGACGGCGTGTCAGCGCCCGGTGCCTCCGGCGTGAGTACGGTGTCCTCTGCCCGCTCGAGCAGTTCGGGGTAGTCGAGGGTGTAGTGCAGGCCTCGGCTTTCTTTGCGTGCCTGCGCGCAACGGATCATCAGTTCCGCGACCATCGCCAGATTGCGCAGTTCGAGCAGGTCATTGCTGACCTTGTAGTTGCTGTAATACTCGTTGATTTCATCCTGCAGCAGCCGGATGCGATGCTCGGCCCGGGCGAGGCGTTTGTTCGTGCGCACGATGCCCACGTAATCCCACATGAACCGCCGCAGTTCGTCCCAGTTGTGTGAGATCACCACGTCCTCGTCGGAATCCGTTACCTGGCTCTCGTCCCACGGTGGGGCGGGCTGGGGTGGCGGACACTGTGCAATGGTGGCGGCGATATCCGCGGCGGCGGACTCGGCAAAGACAATGCACTCCAGCAATGAATTACTGGCCATCCGGTTAGCACCGTGCAGACCTGTACAGGAGGCCTCGCCAATCACGTAGAGCCCGCTCACATCGCTGCGGCCCGCGGTGTCCACGATGACACCACCACAGGTGTAGTGGGCCGCCGGTACCACCGGAATGGGCTCGCGTGCGATGTCGATGCCCAGCTCCATGCAGCGGCTGGTGATGGTCGGGAAGTGTTCTTCAAGGAAGGCGCGCGGCTTGTGCGATATGTCGAGAAACACACAGTCCACGCCCAGTCGCTTCATCTCGTGGTCAATGGCGCGGGCAACAATATCCCGTGGCGCCAGCTCCGCCCGGGGATCGAAATTGTGCATGAACTGGCTGCCGTCCGGCAGCCGCAGTTTTCCGCCCTCGCCGCGAATCGCCTCGGTAATCAGAAACGACTTCGCTTTGGGATGGTAGAGGCAGGTGGGGTGGAACTGGTTGAATTCCAGATTTGCAACGCGACAACCCGCGCGCCATGCCATGGCGATGCCATCCCCGCTGGCGCCGTCGGGATTACTTGTATACAGGTAGGCCTTGCTTGCACCACCGGTGGCCAGCACCACGGCACGAGCCTGGAACAGGTCGACACGGTCGCGCTCGCGGTCGAGGATATAGGCTCCTTCGCAGCGCCCCTCATGGGTGACCAGGTCGACGGCGACCCGGTGCGGGAACACGTCGATGTTGGCCGCGGCAAGCACGCGCTCGGTGAGGACCTCAGAAATTGCTCGACCGGTGCGATCGGCTGCGTGGATAATGCGGCGGTGACTGTGTCCGCCTTCCATGGCGAGGTGGAACTCGCTTGACGCCCCGTGTCGCAGGTCGAAGTCCACACCCTGCTCCACCAGCCACTCGACACAGCGGCGACTGTGGCTGACGGTGAAGTGCACGGCCTCGGGGTTGCACAGGCCGGCGCCCGCAACCAGGGTGTCGGCGACGTGGGAATCCACGGTATCCGACGAATCCAGTACGGCGGCCATCCCGCCCTGAGCCCAGTAGGTCGAGCCCTCATTGAGGTCTCCCTTGCAGACCAGGGCGACCCGCAGGTGGTCAGGCAGGCGCAGTGCGGCACTGAGTCCGGCAGCGCCGCCGCCAATGATCAGGACATCGTGTTGCAGGGACGTGGCGGACATAAGTGGGTGCTTGCTGCCTCAGGATGTGAAATATATTATGTTGCTCAATAACTTACGTAACACAGTTTAGAGCAGGTCACCGGGATGGCGAGTATAAACGAGGTATCCCGGATTAAGGAAATACACCATTGTGGAACTTTTTGGGCAACAGCCCCTCTTACAGGCATCGTGGCGTGAGTGTGATTGTCCAAATTGTGGTCGCTACCGGGCCGCCGGTTCGCAGCAGTGAAATGCTGGCATTGAGCAGGAAAGGAGTCACGGAGTGACAGCGGCAGAGACCGACCAGCAACTCGTGGCGCGTGTACAGAAGGGCGATTTGCGGGCATTCGATGTGCTGGTGCTGAAATACCAGCACAAGATTTTCAGCCTGATCAGCCGTTATGTGCATGACGCCGATGAAGTGCAGGACGTGGCGCAGGAAGCGTTTATCAAGGCCTACAGGGCGCTGCCGCGGTTTCGTGGCGACAGCGCGTTTTATACCTGGTTGTACAGGATAGCGATCAACACGGCGAAGAATCATCTTGTGGCTCGCTCGAGGCGGCCACCAGGTTCCGATGTCGAGATCGATGATGCGGAATATTTTGAAGGCGGCGCCGCGCTGCGTGAGATTGAGACACCCGAGAGCGCACTTTTCGGTGAAGAGCTCAAGCAGGTTGTCGATCGGGCCATTGCGGAATTGCCGGATGATTTGCGCACCGCGGTAACTTTGCGCGAGTTTGATGGTCTCAGCTATGAGGACATCGCGGAGATCATGGGCTGTCCAGTCGGTACGGTGCGATCACGCATCTTCCGTGCCCGGGAGGCGATAGACCGGCAGGTCCGCCAGCAGATCGATGGTGTGGCGTGACGGCAAGTGGCGCCAGAGCAAATCAGGCAAGTCGGGCAGCGCAATGTGTGAACTGCCCCGCGTATTTGAAGCAACTGACAACGCCGGTACAACAGGCAGAGGATGTGGGTAATGACAGAACAACTGCGTGAGTCTCTCTCGGCATTGATGGACGACGAAGCGACGGAACTGGAACTGCATCGCGTACTGGGTGAACTTGAGCACAACGCTGATTTGCGCCAGACCTGGGTGCGCTATCAGGTCGCCCGGTCGGTCATGGCAGGACAGCCCGTCAGCCACGCCGGGCTGGATATTTCCCGCAGTGTCAGCGCTGCCCTCGCGGCCGAAGCGGGCGCAGGAGAGCGCCGTCCCGGTCTGCGCGAGCGCTGGCTGCGGCCGCTGGCCAGTCTCGCGGTAGCCGCCTCCGTCACGGCGGTGGTTGTGCTGGGGGGGCAGCAACTGTACCAGGCGGGAAGCCCGGACGCCGTCAGCGCGCCGGTCGCAGCCAGTGGCGTTTCGGCCGTGGGTTTTGTCAACAGCCTTGGCGCCGTGCCAATGCGCGCGAGCTACGGCGCGCAGGCGGTTCCGCAGTTGGAGCCTGCGGCACGCACAGCCTATCGCGAGCTGGCGCGTCAACGCATGTACCAGTACATGCAGGAGCACGCGGAGCACGCAGCGCTCAATTCCCCGCAGGGTCTTATTCCGTTTGCGCGCGTTCCCCAGATCGAGGAGTAAACCCGCGTGAAGTGCCTGAGCTGGTTGCTTGCTTCCAGTCTTGTGTGTGGCCTGGCGCTTGGTGCGTCCAGTGCCGCCGCGCAGCGCGCGGCCTGCTCTGAGGCAGATGCCGAAGCCCTTGACTGGCTGGCCCGTATGGCCCGGAGCCACAGCGAGGTGGCCTATCACGGCGTTGTCACGCTGCAGCGCGGCGACGATATGCAGGTGGTGCAGGTGGCCCGCTCACTTGCCGACGGGTATTCATCTGAACATCTGACGCGGCTCACCGGCCAGGGTGCCCAGGTTATCCGCTCCCATCACCCGATCAACTGCACGCACCCGGGGGAGCGGCTGCTGAACCTGGGAGATCGGGTAGACCCGGGTGATTGTGGCCTCGCCGGGTATTACCGCTTTCAGCTCAGCCCCGGGGAGCGCATCGCGGGGCGCCAGTCGGTCAAGCTGGAAATCCAGCCGCGCGATATGTACCGCTACGGGTTCCTGCTTGAGTTGGACAAGGAAACAGCATTGATGCTGCGCGCCAGTACCCTGGGTCGTGGTGACAAGGTGCTGGAACGCTTTCAGTTCGCGGATTTGAGTTACGGTGAGCCCCTTGAGCCGCGGCAGGGCATGGAGACGGTTCACCCCGCTGCGCATCCACATCCCGATTATCCGGCCGCTGGCGCGCGACTCACGGTGCCCTGGACCGTAAGCTGGCTGCCCGGCGGATTTACCGCCACGGACAATGTCGATCCCGCCGGCTCCCGCCGTACCTACACTGACGGACTCGCGGTGTTTTCCGTGTTTCTCGAGCAGCTGCCCCGGGAGTTGCGCCCCGGCGAAGGCCTGGCGAGACTCGGCAGCTCGCTGTCCTACACGCGTGGTATGCACCTGGCCGAGCAGCCGGTGCTGGTGACGGTCATTGGCGAGGTGCCGGTGAACACCGCACGTATGGTGGCCGACTCAATCCGGGTGGTGCGCTGAATGTTGACCGAAACTGGCCGCGTCGTCGCGCTGGAGGCAGACAGCCTGTGGGTGGAGACCATCCGCCGCAGCACCTGTGGCAGCTGTGCGGCGCAAAAGGGCTGCGGCCATGGGCTGCTGAACCGTATCCGTGACGGTCAGCGTGGCCTGGTGCGTGTGCTGCCCGGCGAGTTTTCTCCCGCGGAGTACCAGATTGACGATGAAGTCGAGATCGGTATCCCCGATGAAGTCATTGTGAGGGGCTCCCTGGTGGTTTACCTGTTGCCGCTGCTGACCCTGCTGGCGGGGGCCGCGCTGGCCGCACGCTGGCTGCCCCTGGCCCCCGACCCGGCCGCCGCACTGGGCATGCTGGCTGGCTTTGCCATCGGCCTCCTGGTCGTTCGGTGGCATGCCTGGCGCCATCGTAACGACCACCGCCTGCAGCCGGTACTGATGGGCGCTCCGCTGCGCCGCACCGGTGTTGCGCAAGCGCTGCATGTAACCTGAAAAGCGTTTTTACTGACCAAGGATTGAACGAATGATCTCAAGTAGAAGCTTGTCGACCGCCTTTTTTCTGTGCCTCGCGCTGCTGGCGCCGGGGGTGTCTGCGCAGTCACTGCCGGACTTCAGCCGCATCGTGGACACCGGTTCCCCGGCCGTCGTCAAGATCATCGTCGAGCACTCCGCTGGCCGTGCAGCCAGTGGGCAACCCGATATGGAGCAGATTCCCGAGTATTTGCGGCGTTTTTTCGAGTACCGCGGCGACGTTCCCCCGCAACGCCAGCGGATGTCGATGGGGTCAGGCTTCATCATTTCCGAGGATGGCTTCATTGTTACCAACAACCACGTGGTCGACGGGGCGGAGAGTGTTCTGGTGCGCATGATTGACCGCCGGGAGTTCGAGGCCGAGGTGGTTGGCACCGACCCCAGGTCCGATCTCGCTCTGCTTCGCGTGGCGGCCGAGGGTTTACCGTTCCTGCGCCTGGAAGCGGGCGATTCCCTGAAAGTGGGCGAGTGGGTGCTGGCAATCGGCTCTCCCTTTGGCCTGGACTACTCGGTCACGGCGGGCATCGTCAGTGCCATGGGGCGCAGCCTGCCCACCGAGGAAGGCGAGAACTACGTCCCCTTCATACAGACCGATGTGGCCATCAATCCGGGTAACTCCGGCGGCCCTTTGTTTAACCTGAAGGGCGAGGTGGTCGGCGTGAATTCGCAGATTTTCACCCGCAGCGGTGGGTCCATTGGCCTCTCCTTCGCCATTCCCTCCAGTGTTGTGCGTAACGTGGTTGCCCAACTCCAGGAGAAAGGCCGAGTGACGCGCGGCTGGCTGGGCGTAACGATACAGGATGTGGACAAAACGCTGGCTGAGTCGTTTGGCCTTGATCGGCCGCAGGGTGCCCTTGTAGCGCAGATCGCCGAGGATGGCCCCGCCGCCAAGTCCGGTTTGCAGCCGGGTGATGTGATATTGCGTTTTGACGGCAAGGATATCCCTACGTCATCGGACCTGCCGCACGTGGTTGGGCTGGTCGCGCCGGGCGAGAAAGTGCCGGTAGAAGTGATGCGCGACCGCAAACGCAAGACGCTGCGGGTGACTGTAGGGGGTTTGGACGCCGATGACAGTTTCGCCCTGCGCAGCGAGCGCAGCGGCGACGCCGGGGCAGGGCGGCTGGGGCTGGTGGTGGATGATGCCAGTCCGGAAGCGCTGGAGCGGTTGGGGCTTTCCGGGGGCGTGGTGGTGCGCCAGGTGACGCCCGATTCGGTGGCGGCGGACGCCGGCGTGATCCCCGGTGACGTGATCACCATGCTCGGCGCCAGCCCGGTGAAGGACGTGGACAGTTTTCAGCGCGCAGAGAAGCGGCTCTCCGCTGGCGATTCTGTCCCCCTGCGGCTCATCCGTCGTGGCTCACCGCTGTTCATCGGTCTGAAACTGCGCGACTGAGGCCACTCCCGCCATGCCCCCGGCTTTCCGCCGACGGCATGGCGGCAGGGAGGGCATTGGGTTACAATCTCGCGTCTTTTCGCCAGCACCCAATGACCCTGACCGAGCAACGTGAGTGAGTGAACTCAGCCACATCCGCAATTTTTCCATTATTGCCCACATCGACCACGGCAAATCCACCCTCGCAGACCGCTTTATCCAGCACTGCGGCGGGTTGAGTGCCCGTGAAATGGGTGCTCAGGTGCTCGACTCCATGGATATCGAGCGCGAACGCGGGATTACCATCAAGGCGCAGAGCGTCACCCTGAATTACACCGCGCGCGACGGCCAGGTGTATCAGCTCAACTTCATCGACACGCCCGGGCACGTGGATTTTTCCTATGAAGTGTCCCGGTCCCTCTCAGCCTGCGAGGGCGCGTTGCTGGTTGTTGACGCCGGACAGGGGGTGGAAGCGCAGTCAGTGGCTAACTGCTACACCGCCATTGAGCAGGGCCTTGAGGTGCTGCCCATTCTAAACAAGATGGACCTCCCGCAGGCGGACCCCGACAAGGTGCGCAAGGAAATCGAGGAAATCATCGGCATAGACGCCACCGAAGCCTGCCTGGTCAGTGCCAAATCCGGTATGGGTATCGAAGACGCGCTGGAATACCTGGTGGAGAAGATCCCCCCGCCGGAGGGCGACCGGGAGGCCCCGCTGCAGGCGTTGATCATCGATTCCTGGTTCGACAATTATCTTGGCGTGGTGTCTCTGGTTCGGGTCAAGCAGGGTGTGTTGCGCAAGCGTGACAAGATCATGCCGAAGTCCACACGCAAGGTGCACCAGGTGGACGGGGTCGGCATATTCACGCCGAAGCGGCTGGAGACGGATATCCTGCAGGCGGGTGAAGTGGGCTTTGTGGTGGCCGGGATCAAGGAGATCCAGGGCGCGCCGGTCGGCGACACACTGGTCAATGCCCAGCATCCCGACGTGCCGGCCTTGCCGGGCTTCAAGAAAATCAAGCCGCAGGTTTACGCCGGCATCTTTACCATCTCCTCTGATGACTATGAAGATTTCCGTGACGCGCTGGCCAAGCTGACCCTGAACGATGCCTCGCTGTTTTATGAGCCGGAGACTTCCGACGCCCTGGGGTTTGGCTTTCGCTGCGGCTTTCTGGGCATGCTGCACATGGAAATCATCCAGGAGCGGCTGGAGCGGGAATACGACCTCGACCTGATCACCACGGCACCGACGGTGATCTATGAGGTGATCAAGAAAAACGGCGAAGTCGTGCAGGTGGACAACCCCTCGCGCCTGCCCGAAGCCGGTGATATCCAGGAAATGCGCGAGCCCATCGCGCGCTGTAACATCCTCGTACCCCAGGATTACCTCGGCAACGTCATTACCCTCTGTGTCGAGAAGCGGGGTACGCAGAAGGACATGCTGTTCCTGGGAAGCCAGGTGTCGGTGGTCTATGACATTCCGTTGGCGGAGGTGGTGCTGGACTTCTTTGACCGGCTGAAGTCGGTAAGCCGCGGATACGCTTCACTCGACTACAGCTTTGACCGCTTCGAGGCGGCCAGCCTGTCGCGACTGGATGTGCTGATCAACGGCGAGCGTGTGGATGCCCTCGCTGTCATTGTGCACCGTGACCATATCCTGCACCGAGGCCGGGTACTGACAGAAAAAATGAAGGAACTGATCCCACGGCAGATGTTCGATGTGGCCATACAGGCGGCGGTTGGCGGCAAGGTGGTCGCCCGACAGACCGTGAAAGCGCTGCGCAAGAACGTCACGGCCAAGTGCTATGGCGGGGATGCCAGTCGCAAGAAAAAGCTGCTGGAGAAGCAGAAGGCGGGTAAAAAACGCATGAAGCAGGTGGGTAACGTAGAGATACCGCAGTCAGCGTTCCTGGCTGTGCTCAAGGTGGACGGATAGCACGATGACCATAGATTTCCCACTGATCCTCGTGATCCTGGTGTTTGGCAGTGGCGGTATCTGGCTGCTGGACGCGTTGCTCTTTGCACCCAAGCGCCGACGGCAGCGGGATACGCTGCGTACCACTTTTCCCGGATGGGCGCAGGAGGGCAGCCGCGACGCCCTGGCCTATGACGCGCAACTTGCCAGTACGGCTGCGGAACCGGCGCTGGTGGAGTACTCCCGCTCTTTCTTTCCGGTACTCTTCGTGGTCTTTGTGCTGCGCTCATTCATTGTCGAGCCGTTTCAGATCCCGTCCTCCTCAATGGTGCCGACACTGGAAGTGGGCGACTATATCCTGGTCAACAAGTTCACCTATGGCCTGCGGCTGCCGGTGATCAGAACCAAGGTCATGGATCTGAACGAGCCCCAGCGTGGGGACGTCATGGTGTTTTTCCCGCCGCACATGAATGACACCTACTACATCAAGCGCGTGATCGGCCTGCCCGGGGATACCGTCAGCTATCGCAACAAGCGTCTCTCGGTCAACGGTGAGCCCGTCGCGACGGAGAATCTCGCCGTGTTGCCGGGTGCCGGAGCGCGCTTTCAGGTCAGCCAGGAATCACTGGGCGAGACTGCGCACCTGATGCAGGTAGACCAGTTGCGTCCCGCGCGTGACTTCAGCGTGGTCGTCAAACCGGGCCACTATTTCATGATGGGTGACAATCGTGACAACAGCAGTGACAGCCGGGTCTGGGGTCAGGTCCCGGAACGGGATATAGTAGGCAAGGCCTTCGCGATCTGGATGCATTGGGACTCCCTGTTCAGTGTTCCCAGTTTCAGCCGCGTAGGGTCTATCCAATAAGTCAGCCAGCTCGCGGGGGTGGGTATGAAATTGCGTCACAAGCAATCGGGAATGTCGTTTCTGGGAATGCTCACGGTTGCCATTATGGTGGGGTTCTTCGTTATGTGCGGCCTGAAGATGGGGCCGAGTTACTTTGAATACATGACGGTCAAGGACGTTGTGACGCGGGTGGCAAATGAACATAACCCCGATGTCGACACCATAGCCGACATACGTCGCAAGCTCGATAACCTGTTCAACACCAACCAGATCTACGGGCTCAAGCCGAGTGAAATCGATGTGTTTCGCAAGGACGGCAAGACCTGGATAGACGCCAACTACGAAGCACGTATACCCCTGTTTGGCAAAATCGATGCGGTTATCCGCTTTGATGACCTGGAAATGCAGGCGGGCGCCGGGGACGGCTCCTGACCTTGCATGGATAAGCTGGCTCACCTGCAACGCCTGCTGGGGTATACCTTCAGCGATCCGGCGCTGTTACAGCTGGCTCTCACCCACCGGAGCGCATCCGGCACCAACAACGAGCGCCTGGAATTTCTCGGCGACTCCATCCTCAACCACGTCATCGCCGAAGCGCTGTATCGGCGTCTGCCCAAGGCCCGGGAGGGAGACCTGAGCCGGTTGCGCGCCAGTCTGGTGAAAGGCGACACACTGGCCGAGGTGGGCCGGGAACTGGAGCTGGGCGAATACCTTCGACTGGGGCTGGGTGAGCGTAAAAGCGGTGGGCACCAGCGCGGCTCCATCATCGCGGACGTACTGGAGGCGGTCACCGGCGCCATTCTGCTTGACGGTGGGGTGGACGCCTGTCGCGAATGCCTGTTGCGCTGGTTTGACAGCCGCCTGCAGGGCGTGCAGCCGGGGGCGGCGCGCAAGGACCACAAAACGCGGCTGCAGGAGTTTCTGCAGGGTCGGGGCCTGGCATTGCCTACCTACGAACTGGTGGCCGTCGAAGGCGAAGATCACAACCAGCGGTTTCACATTCAATGTCGGCTGTCGGTGCCCGCTGGCGCATTCCCGGGTACCGGGAGCAGCCGCCGCAAGGCCGAGCAGGCCGCCGCACAAGCCGCGCTGGAGGCGCTGTCTGATGTCTGATGCAACGCAGACGGCCTTGCGCTGTGGCTATGTGGCGATCGTGGGGCGACCCAATGTGGGCAAATCCACGCTGTTGAATCATCTCCTGGGACAGAAGATCAGCATTACCTCGCGCAAACCCCAGACAACCCGCAACCAGGTGTTGGGGATCAAGACAGAAGACGACTGCCAGATCATTTTTGTCGATACCCCGGGCCTGCACCAGGCCGAGGCGAGGGCGATCAACCGCTACATGAACAGAGCGGCGAGCAGCGCCATCCGCGATGTCGATGTGATTGTCATGGTGGTAGACCGCACGACGTGGACAGACGAGGACGAGTGGGTACTGCAGCGTATCAGGCAGGCAGCGGTGCCCACCCTGCTGGTGGTGAACAAGGTTGACCTGCTGGAGAACAAGCAGGTGCTGTTGCCGCACCTGCAGGCCCTCGCGGAAAAAATGCCGGAGGCCACGATTGTGCCACTGTCTGCGTTGCGCGGGCAGAACCTCGATGCGCTGGAAGGCGAAATCCGCCAGCGCCTGCCGCACGCGACGCACTTTTTCCCCGAGGACCAGATTACCGACCGCAGCCAGCGCTTTCTGGCGGCCGAGATGGTGCGCGAGAAGATCATGCGTCAGCTGGGTGACGAATTGCCCTATGCCGTTGCAGTCGAGATCGAGGAGTTTCGGCAGGAGGGTGCAATTCTCAACATCTCGGCCCTGATCCTGGTCGAACGCGACGGGCAGAAGCGCATTCTGATCGGTGAAGGCGGCAGTCGCCTGCGCAGTATTGGCACCGATGCGCGTCGTGACATGGAACGCCTCTTCGACAGCAAAGTGATGCTGCGGCTGTGGGTGAAGGTGAAGTCGGGCTGGTCCGACGATGAGCGCGCCTTGCGCAGCCTCGGTTACGACGACCGCTGACAGGCGCTGCCAGCCCTATGCGCGTCTCTCTTCAGCCTGCCTACCTGTTGCACAGTCGCCCGTACCGTGACAGCAGCCTCCTGCTGGATATGTTCACCGCAGAATATGGCCGTGTGGCGCTGATCGGACGCGGAGCCCAACGCCGCAGCCGCGGGGGCAGCCAGGCCTCCCTGCTGCAGCCCTTCAGGCCATTGCTGGTCAGTTTTTCCGGTCGCGCCGAGCAGAAACCGTTGCTGGCAGTGGAGGCCGCCGGCGCCCTGCCGGCGCTGCGCGCTGAACGCCTGTTCAGCGGTCTGTATCTCAATGAATTACTGGTGCGGCTGCTGCAGCGACACGATCCGCAACCCGAGCTGTTCGCGCTCTATGGCACGACCCTCGGCGGCCTGGCCTGCAACCCTTCAACGGAAGCCGACCTGCGCCGCTTCGAGTTTGGCCTGCTGGATGCACTGGGTTACGGTTTCGATCCCGCCCATGACGGTCATAGCGGCTTGCCGGTAGAGCCGGGGGGCTGGTACCAGTATCAGGCTGAATTTGGCCTGGTGGCCTGTAGCGATGCAGTCACGGCGCCGGGGGCCCGTTTTGCCGGGGCCGATCTGCTGGGTATTGCCGCAGGGCAGTACGATGGTGAATACAGTATGGCGGCCAAGCGTCTCCTGCGGCACGCCCTGGCCAGCCATTTGGGTGAGCGGCCTTTGCACAGCCGCGAGCTGTTCCGCCAGTTTCGCTACGCGGGGCGTCAACAGTGATTGCCCTGGGCACGGACATTCTCGAAATCGAGCGCATTGCTGCCGTGGTGGAGCGGCTCGGAGAGCGTTTCGTACAGCGTATCCTCACCCCCTCTGAGCGCGCCGAGTACCACGCCAGCCAGCAGCCGGTGCGCCTGCTGGCCAAGCGGTTTGCGGCGAAGGAGGCGATAGCCAAGGCGCTGGGCACGGGAATCGGTCGCGGCGTCAGCTGGCAGGACATCGAGATACAACACGATGCACAGGGCGCTCCGCTGGTGGTGCTCAATGGCGGCGCGGCCGAGGTCGTCGAGCGTCGCGGTGGCCAAGGGGTGTTGCTCTCGCTGGCGGACGAGCAGGCCTATGTGGTGGCGTTTGCCGCACTGCAGTGACATGGCAGGCCGATCCGCCGCAGGACATGCCCGCGGCCGGGAAAATCGCTATACTGGCCCGCCACCCGGGCTACGGTGAATCATGTCCGACTATCCCACAATAGAACAGTGCATCGGCAACACGCCCCTGGTACGGCTGCAGCGTCTCCCAGGTGCGACGTCGAATACCCTCTTAGCCAAGCTGGAGGGCAATAACCCTGCGGGTTCGGTGAAAGACCGTCCGGCATTGAGCATGATCGCCGAGGCCGAGGCCCGCGGCGACATACGCCCCGGTGATACGCTGATTGAAGCAACCAGCGGCAACACCGGCATTGCGCTGGCCATGGCGGCCGCCATTCGCGGTTACCGATTGCTGCTGATCATGCCTGCGCACATGAGCAGCGAGCGCAAGCAGGCCATGTCCGCCTACGGCGCGGAGCTGATCGAGGTGACCCAGGCCGAGGGCATGGAGGGTGCGCGTGACCTCGCCCTGAAGCTGGAAGCAGAGGGCAAGGGGCGCGTGCTGAACCAGTTTGGCAACCCGGACAATCCCCTGGCGCACTATCGTGGCACCGGCCCGGAAATCTGGCAGCAGACCGCGGGCACGGTCACGCACTTTATCGCATCCATGGGCACCACCGGCACCATCATGGGCGTGTCCGCTTTTCTGAAGGCGCAGAACCCGAACATCCAGATTATCGGCTTGCAGCCTGTCGAAGGGTCGAGCATCCCCGGCATCCGTCGCTGGCCGCAGGCTTACCTGCCTGCAATTTTTGATGCGGCGCGTGTCGACCGGGTGATGGATATTTCGCAGCAGGAATCCGAGCACCACATGCGCCTCATGGCGCGGGAGGAGGGCATATTCTGCGGCGTATCTTCCGGCGGTGCCATCGCTGCAGCACTGAAAGTCTCCGCGGAAGTCGATAACGCGGTCATCGTCGCCATCGTCTGCGACCGCGGTGACCGCTACCTGTCCACAGGCGTTTTCGCCGCTTCCTGAGGCACGCTGCAGTATGGTTCGAGTCCGGGAGCAATCTCACCTTACACCGACCGGCGAGATAGATCTCGAGCGCTGGCTGGCACAGCTGCCGATACTGCATCGCGAGGATGACGAGAACCGCTTGCTCGAGGCCTGTCGCCTGGTACGCAGCGCCAGTAGCCGGCCTGGGCGCGATCTGCCGGATTGGGCCCACGACCCGGACTGTTTTGCCGCAGGCCTGGATATTGCGCTGATTCTCGCGGAACTGCATGTGGGTACTGATTGTCTGGTGGCCGGCATCCTGTACCGCGCAGTGCGGGAAGAGCGCCTCGCGCTTGAGGATGTCGAACAGCGTTTCGGGGCCGCTGTCAGCCACCTGCTCAGCGGTGTGTTGCGTATGGCGGCCATCAGCGACCTGAAAACACAGATTGACTCGCCGGTACTCGGTCAGCCGCACGGCCAGAAAGACAATATCCGCAAGATGCTGGTGGCGCTTGTGGACGATTTTCGCGTGGCGTTGATCAAGCTGGCAGAGCGTACCTGTGCTATCCGCGCAGTGAAGAACGATGACGAAGAGCGGCGCTGGCCGATCGCGCGCGAAGTGTTCGATGTCTATGCCCCGTTGGCACATCGGCTGGGTATCGGCCACCTCAAGTGGGAACTGGAGGATCTGTCCTTTCGCTACATCTACGGAGACGCCTACCGCAAGATTGCTCGCCTGCTGGACGGCAAGCGCCTCGAGCGGGATCGCTATATCGCCCGGGTGACGGAGGAGCTGACGCGCGTGCTTGGCGAGGCCGGGCTGCAGTTCAATATCAGCGGCCGCGCCAAACACATCTACAGCATCTGGCGCAAAATGCAGCGCAAGGGTATTGGCTTCTCACAGGTCTACGACATTCGGGCCGTGCGCATTCTGGTGCCGGAAATCAAGGATTGTTATGCGACTTTGGGGCTGGTGCACGGGCTGTGGCGCAATATTCCCAACGAGTTTGATGACTACATCGCAAACCCCAAGGAAAACGGCTATCGCTCCCTGCACACCGCCGTTATCGGGCCCGAAGGGAAGATACTGGAAGTGCAGATTCGCACTACCCAGATGCATGAAGAGTCCGAATTGGGCGTCTGTGCGCACTGGCGCTACAAGAAGTCGGATGTGCCGACTAACCTTGCAAGCAGCTATGAAGAGAAAATTGCCTGGCTGCGTCAGGTCCTGGACTGGAACGAGGTTATCGGCGACAGCGGCGACATGGTTGAGCAGTTCAGCTCGGACCTGGCACAGGACCGCGTCTACGTATTCACGCCTAATGGCGACGTGGTAAACCTCGCGCACGGAGCCACACCGCTGGATTTCGCCTATCATGTGCACACTGAAATCGGCCACCGCTGTCGAGGTGCCAAGGTGAACGGCACCATTGTGCCCCTGACTTACACGCTGCAAACCGGGGAGCGGGTAGAGATTCTCACCAGCCGTCAGGGGGTACCCAAGCGGGACTGGCTGCAGTCGGGTTTGGGCTATCTGCGCACCTCGCGGGCGCGGGCCAAGGTACAGCAGTGGTTCAAGGCGCAAGCCCGCGAGGACAACGTGGATGCCGGCAGGCACCTGCTGGAACGCGAGTTTCGTCGCCTGGCCCTGACCAGTGTGGATTACCGTCGCGTGGCCGACAAAGTGCATATGCCCACCGTTGATGATATGTACGCGGCGGTGGGTGCCGGCGACCTCGCCTATTCCACTGTGTTGAATGCGGCGCAGTCGCTGGTGGAAAAACGCGCTGAGCCGCAGTTGCAAGTGGCGCGGCCGGGCAGCGATCCGCTCTCCCGCGGACAGATTCGTGTGCAGGGTGTTGGCAATCTGCTGACGCACATGGCGGGCTGCTGTAAACCGCTGCCCGGGGATGCCATCACCGGTTTTATCACACGCATTCGCGGCGTCAGCATCCATCGCAGCGACTGTGCGCGCCTGCTCGGTCTGCAGGAGAGCGCACCCGAGCGGGTGATCGAGGTCGCATGGGGTGAGTCGCCACGCGAAAACTACGAAGTGGATGTCGCCATCGAGGCCTATGATCGGCAGGGCCTGCTGCGCGATATCACCAACCTCTTCGCCAATGCGCGGATCAATGTCCTCGCCATCTCCACCCAGACCAACAAGAAAAAACACACCGCGACCATGCGCCTCACCGTGGAAGTGCCCGACCTTGGTGCCCTGTCCAAGCTGCTCGAGCGCATCAGCCGCCTGAGCAACGTGGTGTCCGTTGCCAGGGTGTCCGAGTGAGTCACGCCATGCCCGATACGCATTACACCATTGCTGACCTGCTGCGTGTGATGCAGCGCCTGCGGGATCCCGACGGTGGCTGCCCCTGGGATTTGCGGCAGGATTTTCGCAGTATCGTCCCCTCGACGCTGGAGGAGTGTTACGAACTCGCCGCCGCCATCGAGCACGGCGACTATCCTCACGTTGCGGAAGAACTGGGCGACGTGCTGTTTCAGGTGGTTTTTTATGCGCAATTGGGTCGTGAGCAGGACCTGTTCTCTTTCGAGGAGATTGTGCATACCTTGGTAGACAAGCTGTTGCGGCGACACCCGCATGTCTTTGCCGACGGCAATATCGAAGGCCGCGTGGACGCGCAGTGTGAGGTTGCCGACGTGAAACGCAGCTGGGAAGCGATCAAGCGTGAGGAGCGCGCCGCACGCTCACAGCGCGGTGTACTGGATGATGTCCCGGTGGCGCTGCCGGCGTTGCCGCGCGCACAGAAGCTACAGAAGCGCGCTGCGCTGGTGGGCTTCGACTGGCCGGATGCTCGTGCGGTGCTGGTAAAGCTCGAGGAGGAGCGCAACGAACTGCAGGAGGCTATGGCGACAGGTGACGCTGCAGCGATTGCGGACGAGATGGGCGACCTGCTGTTTACCTGCGTGAACCTGGCACGCCAGCTCGGCCTTGACGCCGAGAGCACGCTGCGCCATGCATCCGCTAAATTCGAACGGCGCTTTCGCGTGATGGAGGCTGCACTGGCCGAAGCAGATGGGCGCGGTCTTGCGGCCTTGACGGCCAAAGAGCTCGAGGCGCTGTGGGTGGCGGCCAAGGCTCGCGAATAAGCGGGGCTGCCTAAGCGGGGCTGCCTAAGCGGGGCTGCCTAAGCGGGGCTGCCTAAGCGAGGCTGCCCAAGCGGCGCTGTCTGGGCGGGGCTTGTGCAAAAACCCGCCCCTGTGTATGGTTAGGCCCCCCGTTTGTATGGCCATATTGCTACGCTCCGCAGCGGCACGGGCCAGAGCTGCACGATAACCTCGAGGATTCACCTGCATGCGATTAATACTCCTTGGCGCTCCCGGCGCCGGTAAAGGCACCCAGGCACAGTTCATCACTGAAACCTGGGGCATCCCCCAAATCTCCACAGGGGATATGCTGCGAGCTGCGGTTAAAGCCCAAACCGAACTGGGAATTGCGGCGAAGGAAGTGATGGATGCAGGTGGACTGGTGTCGGACGACATCATCATCGGCCTGGTCAAGGAACGCATCAAACAGGCGGATTGCGCGAACGGTTTCCTGTTTGATGGCTTCCCGCGCACCATCCCGCAGGCAGAGGCCATGGTCGACGCCGGCGTTGATATCGATCACGTGGTGGAAATCGCAGTGGAAGACGAGGAAATTGTGGCGCGCCTGAGCGGGCGCCGCGTGCATCCCGCATCCGGTCGTGTGTATCACGTGCTGCACAATCCACCTCAGCGCGAAGGCCTGGATGATGAAAGTGGTGAGCCGCTGGTGCAGCGTGATGATGACAAAGAAGACACTATCCGTAAGCGTTTGCAGGTTTATCAGGAACAGACACGTCCGTTGGTGCAGTTCTACCAGTCCATGACGGGGCCGCGCGCACCTGCCTGCCATCGTGTAGAGGGTGTCGGTAGCGTGGAAGACATTCGTCGCAAAGTGTTCGCGGCATTGGGCCGCTGAGTATTTTCAACCGCCGCTCTCTTACCCCAGGCGCAACTTAAGCGCGCTCGAAAGTGCTTTTTCTGTAGGCCCTGGCAGCGTCGCGCTTGCCGGGGTGTTCCTGCGTTATAAATGTGCAGTTGTCAGCGCAGTTGAATGTTGCTATTTTGCGGGCAACATTGGGAACACCAACAGTTGGAGAGATCGCGTATGGCAACGGCCAAGGGCAAGGCGAAAGCAACAACCGGCACACGTAAGGCGCCGGCGAAGAAAGCGCCACGCAAGACGGCGGCTGCTGCCTCCGCAAAGAAGTCATCAACCGCAGCCGCTGCAGAAAAGCGCGCACGTGACGCACTGGCCAAGCTGCAGGCGACTGTTGAGTCGGAGAAAAAAGCCCTTGCCGAGGCGCGCGCAAAATTGAAAGCTGCGCGCAGCGAGGCGGACGCACGGGCACATAAAGCGGCAAGCAAAACGGTGGACCGGGTGAACTCCCGCCTCGACAGTGCGCGCGCCAAGCTTGATGGCATGCGCCAGCGCGTGAAGGAACTGATTGCTGAAGCGCAGTTGGCTGCGCACCGCGTAGCAGCCGAGGAGCGTGTTCTGGCGAAGAAGGCAGAGCTCGCCGCCAAGGCGGAAGCCGACAAGGCGCGCGCGCTGGCCAAGCACGCCCGTCAGTGGAGCAAAGAGCGCGCCAAGGCCGATGCCGAGAAGCTGTCGGCATTGGAAAAGAAAGTGCTGGCGCAGTTGCGCGCAGCGGAGAAAAAGGCCGAAGCTGCTGCCAAGGCTGCGTTTGGCAAAGCCCGCAGCGGGCGCAAGTCCGTAGCAACCAGCGTGGACTCAGCGCTGTCTCGCGCCGGTAAGTCCAGCGGTAGAAAGGCGGCGGCAAAGTCCGGCGCGAAAAAGTCTGCCGCCACCAGCGCCAAACCCAAGAAAACCAAGGCCGCGGCGAGCAAGCCAAAGGCCGCCAAAGCCCAGACCAAGGCGAAAGCCAAGGCCAAGGCTGCCCCCAAAAAGGCGGCTCCCGCAAAGCGTAAGGCAACGGCCAAAAAGCCGGCCTGAGGTAATCTCCGCACACCAGACCCGCAGCGGTAGCCCGCTGCGGGTTTTTTTTGCTTGCAACATGCCCGCCTCAGTCGAAGGCGTCGGGGGTGTTGCAGTTGAGAAAGTCAGGGCCGCTGAATTCAACCGTGACAGCATGCTGTGACGCGTACCAGCCCTGCACCGAGCGACCTCCTGACCCCAGATAGTCGGGGAGCCCGGCCAGTACACGTCGCCGCAGGACGGCATGCAGGTAGTGCGCGCACCCCGCTGCTGAAGCGTAGGCGATATCAGCCTCAGGCGAGGCGTCCAGCGCAAGCCGCAGACGCTCGCCCAGGTTCAGGGGCAGTAAGGGTGTGTCGCAGGGTGTCACCAGTAGCAGCGATGACCTGGTCTCAGGCAGTGAGTGCAACCCGGCGAGGGGACCGGACACGTCTGTAAGGTCGCTGAAAACCCGGTCTGCATAGCGTTTGTAGTCATCCCTGTTGCGATTACAGTTGATCAATAGCTCACCCACCTGCGGGCGAAGGCGTGCGGCGACCTGTGCAACCAGCGGCTGTCCGCGCCAGTGCAGCAGTCCCTTGTCCCGGCCGCCCAGGCGCAGTCCTGCACCACCGGCCAGTATCACACCGGTGAGACGCGTATCGCCCTGCACATTATTCAACGGTTTCACCCCCTCCCAGGTTCAGGCCACTCGCTTGCTGTGAGATAATCCTACATCACAGTGGCTTCGCGCGCGCGCGGCCTCTGCTGTCACCTGTCTCGTGTAGCGAACCCATGACAAGTATTCTCGCGATTGATACCTCTACCGACGCCTGCTCCGTTGCACTGTGGGACAGCAACACCGTGCGTGTTTTGCTGGAGCATGCGCCGCGCCGCCACAATCAGCTCCTGCTGGGCATGCTGCGTAAACTGTTGCCGCAAGGCCCCGGTAATCTCGACGCCGTGGCCTATGGTTGTGGCCCCGGTTCCTTCACCGGCCTGCGCATTACCGCCAGCGCCGCGCAGGGCATTTGCTACGCAGCACAGTTGCCCGCCCTGCCCGTGTCCACGCTCGCCGCGCAGGTTCAGTCTGCGATTCGCCTCGGGCTGGCAGGCGAGGGTGACTGGGTGTTGAGCACCCTGGACGCGCATATCGGCGAGCTCTACTGGGGCCTGTATCGGGTCGTTGATGGCTTGCCCCACGCGGCGTCTGCGGCGTCAGCCTGCCACCCCGGCGAATTGGCTCTTCCGGTGAATGAGTCGCTGGTCGCGGTGGGTAGTGGCCTGCACTATGCCGACCAGATACCAGACACCTGCCGGGCCCGTTTCAGCGCCGTCCACACGGAGTTGCTGCCGAGTGCAGAGGACATCCTGCCACTTGCCCAGCACGCCCTTCTGGCCGGGGAATGGCAGCCTGCCGAGGCGGTTTGCCCGGTCTATGTACGCGATGAGGTGCGCTGGAAGAAGCTCGCCGAACAGGGGCCGCGCAGCTGATGGATGTCTTACAGGCCATGTTTCTCGCTTTCCTGCAGGGCGTAACCGAGTTCCTGCCCATATCCAGTTCCGCACACCTGGTCATCCCCTCACTGGTCCTGGGCTGGCAGGATGAGGGCCTGACCTTTGACGTTGCGGTACACGTGGGCACCCTGCTTGCCGTGGTGCTGTATTACCGGCGTGATCTGTACGCCATGGCGGGCAGCTGTCTCGGACTGCTGCGGGGTCGGGGAACGAATGCGGACACGCGCCTGGTGCTGTATCTGGCTCTGGCCACCGTGCCGGTTTGTGTGGTTGGCTTCCTCGCAGACGAATTCATCGAATCGCAGATGCGCACCTTGCCTGTCATTGCGACGACCACGCTGCTGTTTGGCCTGCTTCTGGGGCTGGCGGATCGACATGCCCGGCATGCCGCGTCCTTCGCGACGCTCACCCTGGGTGTCGCCCTGGCCATCGGGCTGGCACAGGCGCTGGCGCCCGTGCCCGGTGTATCGCGCTCGGGCGTGACGTTGACGGCGGGCCTGCTCCTGGGTCTGGATCGCAGCACGGCGGCTCGCTTTGCCTTCCTCCTGTCGATACCCGTTATTGCTGGTGCAGGGTTATTGAAGGGCGTACAACTGGTGCAGGCGAGTGCTCCGGTGGACTGGGCGCTGATGCTCTCTGCTGCCCTGTTGGCGGCGGTCACTGCCTATGCCTGTATCGGCCTGTTCCTGCGTCTGCTGGAACGGGTTGGCCTGATGCCCTTCGTGTACTACCGCATTGCCCTGGCTGCGGTGTTGTATGCACTGTGGCTGTTTTAACGTTGTATCAAGGAGACGCAGCATCCATGGATGTCGATCAGTTCAACCGCGAGTTGCTGGCCTTTCTCGCCGCCGCCAGTACACCATTCCATGCGGTTAGCGCGTTGGCGAGCCGCCTGCAGTCCGCGGGCTTCAGTCCGCTACGGTCAGACCAGGCCTGGTCGCTGGAGCCGGGCGGGCGCTACTACCTGACGCGCAACGACAGCTCTATTGTTGCATTTACCATCGGTGCCGAGGCTGCTCCTGAGCGCGGCATGCGTATGGTCGGTGCGCACACCGACAGTCCCTGCCTGATGGTCAAGCCTGCACCGGAGAAGCGGCGCGCGGGGTATTTCCAGCTGGGCGTGGAGGTCTACGGCGGTGCGCTGCTCAATCCCTGGTTCGATCGTGACCTGTCGCTCGCTGGGCGCGTCAGCTATGCCGATCAGGCCGGTGCACTGCGCACGGCCACGGTGGACTTTCGTCGCCCGCTGGCGGTGATCCCCAGTCTCGCCATCCACCTCGACCGCGAGGCCAACCAGTCGCGCAGCATCAACCCGCAGACAGATATCCTGCCGGTACTGGCCCTGCGGGCGGAGCCGGGCACGCCGTCATTCCGCGAACTGCTGCGCGATCGCCTGCTGGTGGAGCATCCGGACTGCGGTGTTCGGGAGGTGCTGGACTACGAGCTCTGCTTTTACGATACGCAGCCCCCGGCGCTGGTGGGATTGCATGAGGAGTTCATCGCCTCGGCCCGCCTCGATAATCTGCTGAGTTGTTTCACCGGGCTGCAATCACTGCTCGCTGCAGACAGACGGCAGAGCTGTCTCCTGGTTTGCAATGATCATGAGGAGGTGGGCAGCCTGTCCACCTCGGGAGCCCAGGGCCCTCTGTTGCTCTCCACCCTGCGGCGGCTGGTGCCGGATGAGGTGACGCTGGCGCAACTGGTGGCAAACTCGCTGATGATTTCCGCAGACAACGCCCACGGCATTCACCCGAATTATGCCGACAAGCACGACGATAACCACGGCCCGCTGCTGAATGCCGGCCCGGTCATCAAGATCAACGCCAATCAGCGCTACGCCACCAATGCGGAGACGGCGGGCCTGTTTCGCCTGCTGGCGAAGGAGGAGGGCGTGGCGGTGCAGAGTTTTGTGGTCCGCTCTGACATGGGCTGCGGCAGTACCATTGGCCCGATTACCGCCGGTGGCACGGGTATCCGCACGCTGGATATCGGTGTCCCCACGTTCGCCATGCACTCGGTTCGTGAACTGGCCGGGCGCGACGACGCCGCACATCTGTGTCGGGTTTTGCAGCGCTTCTACAATCACTCCGGCAGGCTGACGCCAGCGTGAGCCCGCCTCCCATCCGGCGCGCACGCGTAGCCACTGCCGGGTGCACAGGATAAACTGGCGGCCGCAGCTGTTTGGCCGTCAATGGACAGGATATTCATGACAACACAACGAGTTCTCACCGGCATCACCACCACCGGTACGCCGCATCTGGGCAATTTTGTCGGAGCTATACGCCCGGCGATTGCAGCCTCAAAGGACCCGGCGACAGAGTCCTTTCTGTTCCTGGCCGACTACCATGCCCTGATCAAGTGTCAGGACCCGGCCCAGGTGCGTCAGTCCAGCAAGGAAATTGCCGCCACCTGGCTGGCCCTGGGGCTTGATACCGAGCGGGCTGTGTTCTATCGCCAGTCAGATATCCCGGAAATTACCGAGCTGACCTGGATTCTGTGCTGCAACGCAGCCAAAGGGCTGATGAACCGCGCGCATGCCTACAAAGCCGCGATCCAGGCCAACGAGGAGGCGGGTGAGGACCCGGATTTCGGCGTTACCATGGGGCTGTTCAGCTACCCGGTATTGATGGCGGCGGATATCCTCATGTTCGGCGCACATCGGGTGCCGGTCGGTCGCGACCAGATCCAGCACGTGGAGATGGCGCGGGACATCGCCCAGCGCTTTAACCACCATTTTGCCCCACTGTTCACGCTTCCCGAAGCCGTGGTTGAAGACCATGTCGCTGTCCTGCAGGGCCTGGACGGTCGCAAGATGAGCAAGAGCTACCAGAATACGATTCCGCTGTTTCTCCCGGAAAAGCAGCTGCGCAAGGCGATCAACAAGATCAAGACCAACCTGCTGGAGCCCGGCGAGCCGAAGGACCCTGACGATTCAACCGTGTTCCAGATTTGGTCCGCTTTTGCCTCAGCTGAGGAGACCGCGCGTATGCGGGCCGACTTCGAGGAAGGTATCGCCTGGGGCGAGGCCAAGCGACAGCTGTTCGAACTGGTGAATGCAACTCTGGCGCCGGCGCGCGAGCGCTACGAAGCCCTGCTCAGCGACCCCGGCCATATTGAGTCTGTACTGCAGCGGGGTGCCGAGCGCGCGCGGGCCTTCAGCGTACCGTTGCTGGCGCAGGTGCGCGAGGCCGTAGGCATCAGCGCGATGCGCTGATGCCGGTCATACGCCCCAGTTGTAGCGCAGCTCCATGAATACCCCGCGTGGCCGGCCGACGAAGTAGCGGTAGTTGCCAAAACCGACATCCGCACGCTCCGCATACTCTTCATCCAGCAGGTTGGTCACCCGCAATGTGGTGCCGAGGTTGCGGGTCAGGGGCGCGCTCAGGCGCACGTTAAGCAGTGAGTGCCCCTCGTATTCGAACGCGTTTTCCGGCTCGAGGTAATACTCGTCCATGTACACCCATTCCAGTTCCGCCACCGGTGTGCTGCCGTGTCGCGCCGCGAACTCCCAGCCAATTCGCGCACTGCCGAACAGGCGCGGAGCGGTGTCGATGTCGTTGCCGTCAATCGATTCATTCACGCCCAGCGGCAGTGCATCGTTGGCGTAGCGGTGCCGTGCGGCTGTGGCGTCGAGGCGTGCATACCACGCATCCTGGCTGCGGTAGTCGAGGCTGATTTCCAGCCCCGTGTGCTCGGTGCGAGCACCGCTGACATTACGGCGGTCTGCGTCCTGGAAAATGACCTCGTCCTTGTTCATATGGTACAGCGACAGGTCGTAGCCGAAACCGGCGCCGTTGTCGCCGCGCAGACCGATTTCGATGTTGTCCATCACCTCCGAGTCAAGATCGGCGACCGACTGGCCTGACTGCAGGCGGTACAGCTCGCTGGTATCCGGTGCCCGGAAGCCGTTGGCGGCGCGCAGGTAAACGCTGTGGCCGGGGCGCAGGAGGTAGCTGGCGCCCGCGTTGACGGACCAGTCAGTGAAGCTGTCGGTGCGGTCGGCAACCCTGAAGAACCGGCAGGCGGTCGCTTCCGGCGCACAGACGGAGCCTGCGGGGCCGCGATTGTCGTAGTCGTAATGCGTGTACTCCACGCGCAGGCCACCATCCAGTGTCCAGCGCTCGGACAGCGCATAGTTCAGCTGGCTCCAGGCCGCCCCGACACTGGCGTCCACGGTGTAGTCGTAATGCACGCCCTGCGGCTGGTTGGGGCTGAAGGGCTGTTCCTGCACCTCCTGCAGGGAGCCCTCGGTGATCTCCAGGTCCACGCCGCCCACCCACCTCAGGTTACCCTGCTCGCCGTGCAGCGCGGTTCTCAGGCCGAGTGATTCGTGAGCGTTGGTCTCCACGGGCTGCCAGGGGAGGAAATGCTGCAGGAACTCCATCCGGTTGCGGCGCAGGTAGGGGGTGATGCTGAGCTGCATGTCTGGCCCGATGTCTCTGCTGGCCTCACTGTAGAGGCGCAGAGACCAGGCGTCCCGGTAGGCTTCCGGGTTGGGGTTGCTGCGGCGCAGATCATCGTCCTTGTAGGCCTCGAAGCCCTGGATGAACCCCGCCGTCTCCTGGTTCAGGTTGGCCCCATCCAGCACCGTACGGAAGTTCCAGATGTCACCCGCGTAGTCGTGGCGCAGCGTGAGTTTCTCCTGGTCGTAACCCGAATCGTCCTGATAACCACCGTCGGTGGAGACGTTGCCGCGCAGGTTGAAGGCGTGTCGCCCCGCGGCGTGGTTGAGGCTGAGCTTTGTCCGGTAGTAATCATCCGGCCCGGCTTCCACGGCAAGTTGCTGTCCTGCCGCAGGGTTGGGTGCCGCACTGAGTACGTTAATGACACCGTGCATCGCGTTGGAGCCGTAGCTGGCGCCCGCTGGCCCTTTGATCACCTCGATACGGCCGGCCTGCTCAATGTTCGCATCGAACAACTGGTTGACGTTGCAGAAGCCGGGCGCGCGCAGGCTGATGCCATCTGCGGCCATGAAGAAAGAGCCACAGCCGCCGGCCCCCGTCAGCACCGGAGAGCGCAGGGCAGTGAGGCTTTCCTGGCCATTGCCGCGGCTGATCCAGGCGCCGGGCACCTGCTGCATGATTTCAGCGGGGTGCGTGTGTCCAATCAGGGTCAGCGCTTCATCGTTGATGACCGACCAGGCCAGTGGCAACCGGCTGGCCTCTTCGCTGATGCGTTTGGCGCTGACGATGACCTGTTCCAGGACGGGCTCGCTGCTGGCTGTTGCAGCATAGAGGGCGGCGGCCAGGGCGCCCGCCAGTGTTCTGTTGACCTGCATGGTTTATCCTGCGGCGATAATGTTGGGGTTGTTGCGCGGTGAGTCGTCGTTGTCGCGGTTCTGCACTGCCTGCGCAATGCGCTGGAAGGGCACGCGCAGCATGGTTTTCAGCTCATCGCTGGCACCGCCTTCCTCCAGCGCCTGTTCCATGCACCAGAGCCATTGCGCGGTCATCTTCGGGCCGATATGGAAGGGGGCGTGGGGCTCGGTCAGGCAGACACCGCCGTGCTTTTCGGCATAGCGCGGGGGGCCTCCCATCCAGCCTGTCAGGTAGTCGGTGAGCCGCTCGGTGACCGGGCCGAGGTCGTCGGCGTGCATGGCGCGGAGCTCCCGCACCTCGGGTCGGCTGTCCATGATGCGGTAGAAATCCTCACACAGGCGTCGTATGCCGTCGTCGCCGAGGATCGCATAGGGTGTGTTGGGTGTGCTCATAGTCGCGATGTGGGTAGTGGCTTTGTGAGGGACGCAGTGTACGCGTCGGGGCGCTGAAAGTCCTCCCCGCGCGGGCGGCTGGCTGCGCCATAAACGCTCGGGATTATAACAAATCGGTCATCGATACGCCGAAGCCGATGCGGCTCTGGTGCAGGTTGTAGTCGATCAGGCTCTCGCCGTAGCCGTTGAAATACTGCACGTAGCCCTTGAAACGGCGATTGACCGGAAAAGTCCACTCCAACTGCACCGAGCCACGATTATCTGCCTGCAGGTTGTTGCGTACCTGTACCGCGAACTCGTGCTGCTCCCACTTCCAGATGCCGGTGAGGTCGCCGTAGCCGAGGTAGTCCTCGATATCGGGGTTGTCGTCGCTGCCGCTGCTTTCGGGGATCCGGTACCAGCCGCGCACGTTCAATGTCATGCGGCGACGCTCGAAGGCAGCCCCAGCCACGATGCGGTTCCAGCTGCGCGAGAGATCACCGCCCTGGCCGTTGGACTCGTGTAGGAAGCCGACGTCCCAGAGGGTGTTGGTAAAACCCCAGAAGCGCCAGTTGTTGGCGAAGGACAGCGATACTTCCGGCTGGTAGTTGGTTTCTCGAAACGGTGAGGACTCGTTGTAGACCTGCCACCAGTTGCGTTGCGTGTACCCCACCCACAGGTGGTTGTTGCGCCCCAGGATGTTCTCCCAGGCGATGGTTTTCAGGCTCAGCTGGAATTTGGCTTCCAGCCGGTCCATCGCCTCGTCGGGCAGCTGCTGGGCCCAGGCGTCACGGTTCAGTGTGTCGGCGTAGGTGAGTGGCAGCAGATAGTTGCGGTGATGGGGGGTAATCACCCAGGCGTTGCCCGTGAGCTCAGCTTCCTCGGCGATGCGTTTGCCGAACAGCAGTTCCTCCTCGGCCAGGTTGACCGGTTCCACGGCTTCTTCACCCAGGATGTCGTCTTCGTCCGCTCCCCATCCCAGTGACGACTCGGGTGTGTTGGGCGTGCCCGGGGCGCTGCGTCCGGCCGCAGTGTCGTAACAGGCGAGGCGAGCCTGATCGTCGCTGATGCTGACGCAATTTTCCGCCAGTGCGGAAGGCGCGGCCGACAGGCTGAGCAGCAGCAGAAGGAGAGGTGGGCAATGCTTCTTCATCAGTTTCGGGGCGGACTGTTCATCGTCGTGTAGTGTAACGGAACCGTTTCCGCAGTGACAGGCAAGGTGCCCCGCCCCGCCCAGCTCTGCTAGAATCGCCGCTCACTTCGGGTCGCCTGCACGGCGGCCCTGGCAATGGATCGCTCTGTGTAGGAGCGCAACACGGGAATCTGCCATGAGCCTTGCCCACACTGTGCTGGCGGTGAACAACGACCTTCCACTGCGAGTGGGTGCCCCTGTGCACTCCGGCAAGGTGCGTTCCGTGTACTGGCTTACCGCCACAGACAGCGCACGGCTGATCCGCGAGCGGGCTTACCCTGTTGCCGCGGACACGCCGTTGGCGGTGATGGTCATCAGTGACCGTATCTCGGCCTTCGAGTGTATCTGGGAAGGAGAAGAGGGTCTCGCCGGCGTACCGGGCAAGGGTGCGGCGCTCAACGCGATCTCCAACCATTGGTTTCAGCGCTTCCGAGAGCGGGGACTGGCGCCCAGCCATATTCTCGAAACGCCGCATCCACTGGTCTGGATCGTGCAGAAGGCGCGGCCGGTGATGATCGAGGCCATTGCCCGGCAGTACATCACCGGATCCATGTGGCGCGCCTACAGCAAAGGCGAGCGCGAATTCTGCGGCCTGCGCCTGCCCGATGGTCTGCAGCGCGACCAGAAACTGCCCGATCTGCTGGTGACGCCGTCCACCAAGGGTATTCTGCGCGGCATCCCCGGTGTGCCCGAACAGGACGATGTGAACATCGCCAGGGCCGCACTGATAGACCACTTCAGCGCGTTCGGATTTCGTTCAGCGGCGGATGTCAGCCACTACGAATCGCTGTTGCGTGCCGGTTTTAACGTCATCAGCAGCGAGCTGGCTGCGCTTGACCAGATTTTCGTCGATACAAAATTCGAGTTCGGTTATGTGACCAACGCCGCCGGCGAGCAGCAGATGATTTACATGGATGAGGTGGGAACCCCCGATTCCTCGCGCATCTGGGACGGCCCTGCCTGGCGCGAGGGGCGTGTTGTGGAGAATTCCAAGGAAGGGTTTCGCCAGCTGTTGCTGAACCACTTCCCCGACCCCGACATCCTGTTGAACAAGGACCGCATGCCGGAGCGCCTGGCACTGGCCCGCGATACGCACCTGCCTGCCGACGTGTTCCAGCAGGTTTCGGCCACCTATACCGGGCTCGCGGAGAAAATCACCGGCCAGCCTTTACCCCGTAGTGATGATCCCCGCCGCGAGATCCTGGACATTCTCGGTGGTGAGTTCGGGCTGTTGGCCTGAGCCGACCCCGTGCTCACCGATCCTGCGTTTTATCTCGTCAGTGTTCCCGCGGTGATGCTCTACGGCATCGCCAAGGGCGGTTTTGGCGGTGCAGTGGCGATCCTCGCAGTACCGCTGATGGCGCTGGTCATGTCGCCGACCCAGGCGGCGGCGATTCTGCTGCCCATCCTGGTGGTGATGGACGCGGTGGTGGTGCGGACGTACTGGGGCGTGTTCGATCGCCGCGCGCTGCAGTTGCTGCTGCCGGGTGCATTGGTGGGAATTGGCCTGGGTTTTCTCACCGCCGGTGCTATGGACGACAATTATATGCGGGTGTTGGTGGGACTGATCTCCACGCTGTTCGGTGTGCAGCAGCTGCTGGGTTTTGCCGGGCGCGCCAGCCAGCGTCATCGCGCCGCTCCCGCCGCGGTGTTCGGTACCCTCGCGGGTTTCACCAGCTTCAGCATCCACGCAGGTGGACCGCCGCTGACCATGTACCTGCTGCCCAAGGGCTTGCCACCGTTGGTGTTCGCCGGTACGGCCGGCCTGTTTTTCGCCGTCGTCAATCTGGTCAAACTGCTGCCCTATTACTGGTTAGGGCAGTTCACGCTGGATAATCTGCTGTATTCACTCATACTGGTCCCACTGGCTCCCCTGGGAGTCCGGTTGGGGCACGCGCTGGTGAAGCGCTCCCCCGCGAAATTCTACTACCGGGTGATCAGTTTTTTCCTCGTGGTACTGGGGGTGAAGCTCCTGTGGGATGGGGTGTTCGGGCTGCTCGCCTGAGCGACGAAACGGTGGTATACCGCTTTTCGATTGCCTATAGTGCGTGCAGGGTTCGATGACTGAAAAGGAGATATCCATGTCTCAACGTATGACCTCTGTGATCCTGTTGGCCTGCGCTGTGTTTGCCGGCTGTGCGACGTCGCCTGAGGTGACCGACGATGGCCTGGCCCGTGTGGACGGCTACCGGTTTGCCGATGTGTATGTGCGCCCGGGAGCCGACCTTGCGCACTACCAGCATGTGGAAGTGGACGATTGTGAAGTGGCCTTTCGCAGGAACTGGCTGCGTGACCAGAACCAGAGCAGCCGCAGCGTGACCACGCGCATCAGCCAGGAAGATGCCGACCGCATTCGCGGCGACGTCGCCGCCGCCTGTGACGAGGAGTTTCGTGCTGCTTTGAGCAAGCCGCCGGCCTACTCGCTGGTCGAGACGCCGCCGGAAGGCGAGGATACCCTGGTGCTGAAGCCAGCCATTGTGAATCTGGATATCAATGCGCCGGATGTGCAGTCCGCTGCCCGGACGCGCAGCTATACCACCTCCGCCGGCGAAATGACGCTGGTGCTTGAGATGGTCGACGGCGTCACCGGAGAAGTGCAGGCGCGTGTTGTCGACCGTCGCCGGGGTATCGATCAAGGGACGCTGCAATGGACCAGCAGCGTAACCAACCGGGCGGAATTCAACCGCATTCTGCGGCGCTGGGCCGATCTGCTGCGTGACGGCTTCGACCGCGTGCGCGACGGGTCCGCTGCGGCTGGATAAGGGGTAGAGACCATGAGAATTATTGAGGTGACGCCACAGGTCGCGGTGTCCGAGCAGCTCAACCTGGACGATGTGCCGGCGATCGCGGCAGCGGGGTACCGGGTGCTGGTGAATAATCGTCCCGACGGTGAGGCCCCCGGTCAGCCAAGCTCGGCCGAATTTGCCGCCGCTGCCGCGGCGAGTGGCCTCGACTACGTGTATTACCCGGTTAACGGGATGAACTTCCCGGGCCCCGATCTGGCGCGTCTGGCGGCGACCTTCAACAGCGGCAGTGGTCCTGTGCTGGCGTTCTGCCGCAGTGGCACCCGTTCCATCAACCTGTGGCTGGCGACTCGCCCTGCGGAGGATTTTCCGCAGGCGGTGCAGCGCGCCCGCAGCCTCGGCTACGACCTGTCCATGGTCGGGCAGCGCTGAACGCTGTGAACACCGGTCACGAGCAGGCGTCGCAAGCAGCTGTGGCGCCCGCTCGCCCCGCGAGCACCGTGGTGCTGCTGCGCGACGGCCCTGACGGGCTCGAAACACTGCTGCTCAAGCGCAACAAGGCCCTGTTGTTTGCCGGTGGTTACTGGGTGTTTCCCGGCGGGGCATTGGAAGCCGGTGACCTGGAGCAGGCGGCTGGCGACGAAGAGCGTGCCACACGCATCGCGGCGGCGCGGGAAGCGGAGGAAGAGGCGGGTCTGCGACCGTCGCCGGAGGATATGGTACTCATCAGCCACTGGACCACCCCGGTGATCGAGCCCAAACGGTTTTCCACCTGGATCTACGCCGCGCCGGTGGCGGCCGACGCCGAGGCCAGAATCGATGGCAGCGAAATTCACGCGGCGCGCTGGGTGGCGGTAGCGCAGGCAGTGCGGGAGCACGATGCCGGTGAACTCGGCGTATTGCCGCCAACCTACATCACCCTCTGTGACCTGGCGCGCTATGCCAGTGTGGAGGAACTGTTGCGCATTGAGCGCTCGCGGCCACCACAGTCGGTGTTTCCGCGCTTCTGCCATGCCGATGGGCAGGTTTTTGTCATGTTCCGCGGCGACGCCGGCTACGAAAGCGGCGATGGCAGCTGCCCCGGCGCCCGTCACCGTGCAGTGCTTGAAAACAAGTGCTGGCGCTACGTCTATGAGGACGTGGCGGCCGAGTTTCCCTGCCTGATTGGTCCCTGAATCGTCGTGAGTGAGCCCCTGGACAACGGCAAACGTGGCGGCGCGGGATTCCCGCTCTGGGACTGGCCCACGCGCCTGTTTCACTGGTCGCTCCCCGTGCTCCTGCCACTGGCGTGGTGGACCGCGGAAGAAGGCCAGATGGAGCGGCATCAGTGGGTAGGGTATACCCTGCTGGTGCTGGTGGTGTTTCGCATTGGCTGGGGCCTGATAGGCAGCCGTCACTCCCGCTTCACGGATTTCCTGCGCGGGCCACGCACGGTGCTGGGGTATCTCCGTGGACAGGTGCCGGCGGGCCCGGGTCACAACCCACTGGGTGGATGGTCGGTCGTGGTGCTGCTCACGCTGTTACTGGCCCAGGCCGTTAGCGGGCTTTTCAACAGTGACCGGATTCTGTTTGACGGACCGCTGTATTATGCGGTGGATAGCAGCACCCGGGATTTTCTCGGTGTGGTGCATGAATGGGCCTTCAATGCCTTGCTGGCGATGGTCGCGGTGCACCTGCTGGCCGTGGCCTGGCACCAGTGGCGGTTGGGTGAAAAGCTGCTGCAAGCCATGTGGCTGGGACGCGCGGGTGGGCGGGAAGGGGAGGCGCCCGTGGTCGGCTGGTGGCGGGCGCTGCTATTGCTTGCTGCGGTCAGCGGCCTGTTCTGGTGGATACTGCAACAGGCACCGCCGCCGCCGCGGATGTGGTAGGGACGGGCCCGATCAGTACAGGTAGTCTTTCGACTTGTATTCGTCGTGGCAGGCCTTGCAGGTCTGGCCGACTGCGCCGACCTGCTGCGCGATCGCCGCTCGATCACCCCCTTTCACGGCAACGCCCAGGTCCTTGGCAGCGGCCTGCATGTCACTGAGTTTCTGCGCGAAGTCGTCGCGGTTTTCCCAGATCTCCGGTTTTGCACGGGTGGTGCCCTTGTCGGAACCATCGGGGAAGCCGCGCAGCAGGTTCAGCGAAACAACCGCATTGAAATCATCGGCAAAGCCCTGCAGCTGTTCCTGGTTCCAGGGCATTTCGCCCTTCACCATGGCGCCCATGGGTCCGAAGTTGGCCCCCAGCAGCGCAAAATAGGACTGCCGGTAGGATTGGTGAAATTCGTTCTCGTCGAGGTGCGACAACGCCAGGGGAGACAGTGCCAGGGCGGCAACCGAGACCAGTGCGGCAACAGGCTTCAGTACGGATTTGCTCATGGTGCGCTCTCTTGTTAGCAGGACGTCAACCCATCCTATAGGGCCTTGCCACCTGCTGGCAAGCAGGCGCTGCGCTCGATTCCGCTGCCGAGGCCAACGGCGCCGGCCAACTTTTTGAACCTGCCTTGTGTTACGGGGGCGACCACTGCGGAAAAGGCCGCGCAGTGGGCTACCATGGGCGATGCATTGGTACGAGGTATGGCATGAGCGCTCAGCAGTGGGATTACAGTTTTGATGTGGTTGTGGTGGGATCCGGAAATGGCGGGCTCACGGCAGCGCTTTGCAGTTATGAGATGGGCACGCGCGATGTGCTGGTGGTGGAAAAGTCCGACCTGTACGGTGGCACCAGCTCCATTTCCGGGGGCGGTGTCTGGATACCCTGTAACCGCTACGCACGGCAAGCCGGCGCCGAGGACTCGCTGGAAAACGCGCGCACCTACCTGCGCCAGCTGATTACCGAGGAGGAGGTGCCGGATTACCAGCTGGATGCCTTCCTCGAGAATGGCCCGAAAATGGTGGATTTTCTGCACGAGCGCACACGCGTGCGCTACGTGACGCTCGAGCACTACCCGGATTACTACACCAACCTCGAGGGCGCGATGGTGGGTCACCGCTCCATGGAACCGGAGACCTTTCCGGCCAGCGAGCTGGGTGAGGAATGGCGCCGCCTGCGGCGCACCCACCCGATGATGCACCTCGGGGGGCTGATCGGCTTTACCCAGGTGGAAGCCGCGCTGTTGATCGGCCAGCAGCCTGGCTGGTGGAAAACCGCGCTGAAGCTGGTGGCTGCCTACGTCGCCGATATTCCCTGGCGCCTGAAGGACAAGTATCACCGTCGCCTCGCCACCGGCTGTGCCGGCGTGGCGCGCCTGCGCGCCTCGATGCAGGATCGGGATATTCCGCTCTGGCTGAGCACCCCCATGCGCCGGGTCATCGATGAGGACGGCGTGGTCACGGGTATCGAAGTCACCCGCAACGGTGAAACCCTGCGCATACAGGCGCGCAAAGGCGTGATACTGGCTGCCGGTGGGTTCGAACACAACCAGGCCATGCGTGAACAGTACCTGCCCAAACCCACGGACCACCGCTGGAGTGCGGGTACCCTAGACAACACCGGTGATGCCATCCTCGAAGGCCAGCGGCTGGGCGCGAAAATGCACCGCCTTGATGAGGCCTGGTGGTGCAACACCATCTCCGTGCCGGGCGAAACCATCCCGCGCCTGAGTATCATGGAGAAGTCGTATCCAGGATCTATCGTAGTGAATCCAGCGGGTGAGCGTTTCAGTAACGAATCGCAAAACTACATGGCGTTCCAGCAAGAGACCTTCGCCAAGCACAGCGACGAAAACCCCTGTAACCCCAGCTGGCAGATATTCGATGCCAGCTTCCGCGCGCGTTACTTCGTTGGCCCGCTGTACAACAGCACTTTCCGGCCCGACTGGGCAGTGCCAAAACGCTATGAGACCGAGGGCTTTTTTGCCAAGGCTGACACCATCCCCGAGCTGGCACGCAAGATTGGCGTGAACCCGGAGGGTCTGGCGTCCACCGTGGCGAAAATGAACGAGTACGCCGTGACCGGGGTGGATCCGGACTGCCATCGCGGTGACTCGGCCTACGACCGCTACTACGGCGACCCGCGTGTCACGCCGAACCCCTGTCTGGCACCGATCGACAAGCCGCCGTACTACGCGATGAAGGTGGACCCGGGTGACTTCGGTACCCAGGGGGGCATGGTGTGTAATGCCCATGCGCAGGTGCTGCGTGAGGACGGCTCGGTAATTCCCGGCCTGTATGCCATCGGTAACTGCAGTGCACCCACGCTGCCCTGTTACCCTGGCCCCGGCTCAACCCTCGGGCCGGCTATGACCTTTGCCTATCAGGCGGCCAAAGCCATTACCGGGTTCAAGGACGCCTGATACCTCAGGGCACCAGCCAGCGCATCGCGTAGACCAGCGTCGCGCTGGCGGCTCCCCAGGATCCCAGCACCCGCAGCCCGATACGCTGCCAGCCCGCCGAGGCGCGCTCACTGAGATCCGCTACCAGCAACAGGCAGGCAAAGGCACCCAGAGCCGTCCCCGCCAGAGTTGCCACGTAGGGGGCCGGCGCCAGCCCCTCCGGCGCGGAGTCCAACCCCAGCAGCAGTGCCACGGTAGCGCCGATGAGGGGAAACAGGCCAGGGGGCAGACGCCATTGCAACACCACCAGTAGACCCATCAGGGCCGAGGCCAGCAACAACAGCGGCTCCGGATCCTCGGCAACCCCTGCGCCCGAGAGCGAAAGCCCCGCCACCAGTGCCGGCAGAAAGCCCAGATACGTCCTGCGCACCGCCGCCATACCCCGTTGCCCGGCCAGCAGGCCCAGCATCACAAGGGAAAGCACATGGGCTGGCACCACCAGCGGGTGCAGTATGCCGCCGTAGAAGTCGCCAACGCCCTGCATGGGCGCATGCGACCAGGCGGGAAACGCTGCGCAGCACAGGGCGAGCGCCCCTGCCAGACGGTACAACGATAACGGATTCAAACGGCCTGCCAGAGGAACAAGCCTCCGGCCAGTGCGATCACCGCACCGGCGGCACGCACCGCGCTGCGGCCCAGCGGCCAGCGCACCAGCAGCCCGAAGCCAATGCCTGACAGGTGCAGCAGACCGGTGGCGATCACAAATCCCAGACTGTAGGCCAGCGGGCTCGCCGCATCGGGCAACTCCGTCCCGTGGGCGTGGCCATGGAAGATAGCAAAACTGGCGACCAGCAGGCCGGCGATCCACAGCGGCGGGCGGGCGGCGAGCAGGATCATGGCCCCCAGCACCAGAGCCGATGCCGCGATGCCGATTTCCACACCGGGCAGGTTTACCCCGGCGAGGCCCAGCGCACCGCCAACGGCCATCACCAGGGGGAACACCACCGGCAGCAACCACAGTGCCGGCGAGCCCAGGAAGGCGCCCCAAAGCCCAACCGCGACCATCGCCGCCACGTGGTCCCAACCCAGCACTGGGTGCAGCAGACCACTCACAAACCCGCCTCCAATATCGGCCGCCGAATGCGCCTGCGCGTTGCTGGCGAGTAACACGCCAAGAGCGGCGACCCAGAGTAGTTTGCTTACCTGCATGATATTTCTCCTGAAATTTTGCATGGCAGGATAGCTTGTCTGGCGCTGAAGATGAATGCTCTGCCGGGCGGCAAGAGCGAATAAGGATGCGCTGAATCTGCACCCGGTGTGACCCTCCAGTGAGTGATGGCCTGGCCGGGCGCACGGCGTGTTTTGGTTGCTCAGGTGTGCGTGGTATAAGCATTAACGTGGCTTTTCAGCGGCCCGGTGCTGGATTGAGGCTCAGAGGTTTGTAACGCCCTGAACCCGTTAGGGATTTTCGCGGTGGATGTGATGGTGGGGCGGAATGGTTTGGGCGCGCTAACTCCGTGTGGCTGGGGATCTGGGGTTCTATGTGGATGAAATGCTGGAGTTTTACGTGGGAATGGGCCGTTCAATTCTGGAATTAGCAAGCCGGGAGTTAGTCGGCTTGGTCTTGCTAATACGCTGTTAGCTCGCATATCAGAGATCGGGGACACTTGCATGATTGAAACGTTTACGAAGAACAATCCGGAAGCGTCTGTCGAAATCGATGACGGCAGACTAGAGGTCAAGGCTCCTTGGCATGACGAAACAATTGCGCTTGTATGCGAAGGAGATCTTGAACGATTCGCAGGCAATTTGAACAGCGTCAGACTGAATCCTAGATTCACAGGCTTGCAGCATCTTGCATCAGGCGATCTCGAGTTCATTTTCGGTCCGGTGCATGAAGATTCGCCACTTCGTGGGCGGCAATTCTCTTTTCAGTTTCGTGGCAACGCATACGACTGTGGGTTCGCTGATGGAAGCGAAGAGCTAATTGCAATAGCGAAGCACATGCGGCCAGCTGGTCCGCCAGCAGAGTCTGACTATCGCCATTTGACTTCAATCCGAAGTCATATGCGCCGCCAAGAATTGATGAAGGAAAGCGGGCGTGATCTTCCGTTTCATCTCACATCGTTTTGGATCAGAGCTGTAACGCTTGGCGAAGACGAGCAGATTGATCTAGTAAGGTCGTTGAACTTCTATATGTCCTACTTCGATCGGACCTCGCCACTCGTGATTGTCCATGCAGATTTCGGCGATTCCGGTGAACTGAAGCAGCTGCCACTGCCGCGTCAAGACGCATTCCCTGGTCAAATAGTGGGAAGAGAACTTGATGATTTTATGCTTGGTTTTTGGGAAAGCGCGCATATGGCGAAAGAGCCAATTCGCGCATTTCTTCATTCGTATCAGATTTTGGAATATGCATCGTTCTATTACTTGCGCGAAGGAACGCTTTCTGAGGTGAAGCGCCTGCTGCTGGCCCCGGATATTGCCGGGAGACTCAATGATGTCACTCGGCAGGCAATCGAGGTGCTGACGCAAGAAAAGCTGTCTGATGAGCAGAAGATCGTCGAGGTCTGTCAGCGTGTTGTGAGGCCAGAAGCACTTTGGGCAGTCATTGAGCCGCGCAAAGAGTTCTTTTCTGAGAAGATCATATTCGACGGTGGATTCGAAGTTTCTGCACTAGTCAAAAGCAATTGGGAGCTTGACGACTTCAAAACTGCTTGGATTCCTAAGCTCCCTGATTCGTTGCGTAAAATCCGCAATTGCCTCGTCCATGCGCGTGAACAGCGAATGTCGCAGTGTATTGCGCCAACGCACCGGAATCGGGAGCAGCTCCGCCCGTGGGTCGAGATAATCAAGTGTGTCGCACAAGATCTGATCTTGTTTGATGATATCTAGTGGGGGTGCGAACTAACAAATCGCTGCAGCGGACGTTTGACACGCCACGCACTTTTGCTATCGCAAAAGCACGCGTCGCCTCAAACGCCGCTGAGCTCAGGCGTTAGTTTTCTCAGAGAGATATGGAGTGCTTTCGATAGTTTGTTAAGGAAAGTCTGGGAAGAATTACGCATACAATCGAGAAAAGGTATGGACTGGAAAGAAGCTAAACGACTCGCCTCTAAGCT